>CDYN01015571.1_pt1 | contig 195734 bp, 138 predicted proteins | sample 554911 | NCBI WGS metagenome assembly CDYN01 (sample SAMEA3182083, study PRJEB8094) | gut metagenome | biome: human; feature: gut; material: Stool; isolation source: human stools | place: Canada | collected 2012-12-04
ACTTTGGATTTTCTTTGGGATACATACAGCCAATGCGGTATGTATGATAGAAAAGGTCGAAAAGAAAAAAAGAAAGGCAGCATAATCTGACTAAAATAACAGGAAAAACAGGAGAGGTTTTAACTTCCCCTAAAAAAGACATGTACATAATGCATGGGTGGGAAGGAAAAAACAAGAATATGTAAACAATATTCTACAAAAAAGATAGAAGACTGGGAGAGTTGAACGAAAAAATCAAGAGAAAAGCTTTGCTTTACGTGAGCTTTTCTCTTGATTTTTTAGAAAGAGGAACATTTACTGAATATCCCTAATAATAATCATGAGCCATTCATACATAAAGAGAATCCCCTGTCGGTGTGTACCGCAGGGGATTCTTTTATTAATCAAATTAAGCTCTTACTATTAGAAAACAGTAACTTAGTCTTTCAGTTTTGCTCTGATAAAGTCACGGTTCAAGCGGGCGATGTTGCTGATAGAGATGTTCTTCGGACATTCAGCTTCACAAGCACGAGTGTTTGTACAGTTTCCGAATCCCAGTTCGTCCATCTTTGACAACATAGCTTTTGCACGACGCAAAGCTTCCGGTTTACCTTGCGGCAGCAAGTTCAACTGGCTAACTTTTGCAGAAACGAACAACATAGCAGAACCATTCTTACATGCAGCTACACAAGCACCGCAACCGATACAAGAAGCAGCATCCATAGCTTCGTCAGCGATAGGTTTCGCGATCAGGATAGCGTTAGCATCTTGCGGAGCACCTGTGCGAACGCTTACATAACCACCAGCTTGCATAATCTTATCGTATGCAGTACGGTCTACCATCAAGTCTTTGATGACAGGGAAACCAGCCGAACGCCAAGGTTCAACAGTGATGGTATCACCGTCGTTGAAACGACGCATATAGATCTGGCAAGTAGTAGCACCTGTTGCAGGACCGTGCGGGTGTCCGTTGATGTAAAGAGAACACATACCGCAGATACCTTCGCGGCAGTCATGATCGAATACTACCGGTTCTTTTCTTTCGCTGATGAGCTGTTCGTTCAGAATATCCAGCATTTCGAGGAAGGAAGTATCACCGGGGATATCTTTCATTTGGTAGGTTTCAAAAGCACCTTTAGCTTTCGGACCAGCTTGGCGCCATACCTTCAGTGTAAATGATATATTTTTATCCATTTTCTTCTAATTCTTTTAAATGTTTAACTTCACCGATTAGCTCTTGTAGTTACGAGTCTGAACCTTGATAGCTTCGTATACCAGCGGTTCTTTGTGCAATACCGGAGCCTTTTCATCGTCACCTTGATATTCCCAGCATGCTACATAGAAGAAGTTTTCGTCATCACGTTTTGCTTCTCCTTCTTCAGTCTGGTATTCTTCACGGAAGTGACCACCACAACTTTCGTTACGGTTCAATGCATCGTAAGCAACAAGCTCACCCATTGTGATGAAGTCGTACAGACGGATTGCTTTGTCAAGCTCTACGTTCATACCTTCCTTAGAACCGGGGATAAACAAGTTCGTTTCGAATTCCTTGCGGATTTCTTTCAGTTCGGCGATACCTTTCTTCAGGCCTTCTGCCGTACGTCCCATACCTACATATTCCCACATGACATGACCCAGTTTCTTGTGGATAGAATCAACAGATTCTTTACCCTGGATGCTCATGAACTTGTCGATCTTAGCTTGAACAGCTTTTTCAGCTTCAGCGAATTCAGGAAGATCGGTAGAGAAACGAGGAACAGTGATCTGGTCTGCCAGATAGTTCTGGATGGTGTAAGGCAATACGAAGTAACCGTCAGCCAAACCTTGCATCAATGCAGAAGCACCGAGGCGGTTTGCACCGTGGTCGGAGAAGTTACATTCACCGATAGCGAACAGACCCTTGATAGTGGTTTGCAGTTCGTAGTCTACCCAGATACCACCCATTGTATAGTGGATAGCCGGATAAATCATCATCGGGTTATAATATTTCACACCACTGATTTCTTTAGCCAGTTCGCCCGGATTAACGTCAGTGATTTCTTCGTACATATCGAAGAGGTTACCATAACGTTGAAGAACAACGTCGATACCTAAACGGTTGATAGCTTCAGAGAAGTCGAGGAATACGGCCAAACCTGTGTTGTTTACACCGAAACCAGCGTCGCAACGTTCTTTAGCGGCACGGCTGGCAACGTCACGCGGAACCAGGTTACCGAATGCCGGATAACGGCGTTCCAAGTAATAGTCGCGGTCTTCTTCAGGAATATCACTTCCTTTGATTTCGCCTTTCTGAAGTTTCACAGCATCTTCTTTTTTCTTCGGAACCCAGATACGACCGTCGTTACGGAGAGATTCAGACATCAAAGTCAGCTTAGACTGCTTGTCACCATGTACCGGAATACAAGTCGGGTGAATCTGAACGTATGCAGGGTTAGCGAATACAGCACCCTTGCGGTAGCAAGAGATAGCAGCTGTACAGTTACAACCCATAGCGTTGGTAGACAAGAAGTAAGCGTTACCATAACCACCAGTAGCGATAACTACTGCGTGAGCGGCAAAGCGTTCCAGTTTACCTGTTACAAGATTTTTAGCGATGATACCGCGGGCACGTCCGTCAACGATAACCACATCCTGCATTTCATAACGGGTATACAGTTTTACAGTACCTGCGTTTACCTGACGGCTCAATGCGGAGTAAGCACCCAGCAGCAATTGCTGACCGGTCTGGCCTTTAGCGTAGAAAGTACGGGATACCTGTGCGCCACCGAAAGAACGGTTGTCCAGTGTACCGCCATATTCGCGAGCGAAAGGAACACCTTGTGCTACACATTGGTCGATGATAGCGTTAGACACTTCAGCCAAACGATATACGTTTGCTTCACGGGCACGATAGTCGCCACCTTTTACAGTATCGTAGAACAGACGGTAAACAGAGTCACCATCATTTTGATAATTCTTTGCAGCATTGATACCACCCTGTGCAGCGATAGAGTGTGCACGACGGGGAGAATCCTGAATACAGAAATTGAATACTCTGAAACCCATTTCACCAAGTGAAGCAGCGGCAGAAGCACCTGCCAGACCCGTACCCACAACGATGATGTCCAAACGACGTTTATTAGCGGGGTTCACCAATTTCTGGTGAGCTTTATAGTTGGTCCATTTCTCAGCCACCGGGCCTTCTGGAATTTTTGAATCTATCTTGATCATAATATTATTTACAATTTAATCATTTACAATTTACTATTTAGCAAGCACCGCCACAAATCAGTGTTTTCACGAAGAATACCACTACTACCAGTGCGAAACCGAGTACAACAATCGTAGAATAGATGTTAGAAATACATTTCCAACGATTGATCCATACTTTGTTGTTCCATCCCAGTGATTGCATAGAGCTCCAGAAACCGTGAGTCAGGTGGAACCACAAAGCAAACAGCCAAACGAGGTAAAGAACTACGTAAACCGGGCTAGAGAAAGTCTGCTGGATGTGATAAGCACCGTTAGCGGCATAAGCCAGCGTCAGTGTATCAGCGTGCATGCCCATGTTGTGCATCAGTTCCGGCAACTGCATTTTTGCCCAGAAGTTGAAGAGGTGCAAACCAAGACCTACGATAACGATCAGACCCAGCACCAACATGTTTTGAGATGCCCATTCTACAGTTTTTGGTTTGTCAACCACTGCATAGCGTTCGCTACCACGCGCTTTGCGATTCTGCATTGTCAGCCAGAATGCGTAGATGATGTGAATCACAAAAAGAGCGGCTAGTCCTGCGGTAGCCACTAACGCATACCAGTTTGCTCCCAGGAACTCACAAACCATGTTGTAACCATCAGCCGAGATGATTGCAACCAAGTTCATCGCCATGTGAAATGTTAGAAACAGGACAAGGGCGATACCGGTAACGCTCATCACCACTTTCCTTCCTACAGATGAATTACTTAACCACATAAATGATTGAATTTAAATTATTTAATTGTTAGAACTAAAATTTCGACGTTTTACACCTCTTACGGACTGCAAAAATAGGGGAAATAGATTGATTGAGCAAGGAATTAAAGAAATAATTCTTTAATCGCTAATCTTTCCGATTTTTTCACCATTGGCTGCTTTCTTGCGTAAGGCGCGTGGAGTGTCACCAAAAGAGTCTTTGCAGAAGTGCGCAAAGTGGGACAGAGAGTCGAATCCGTATCGGTTACATATCTCTGTGATTCGCATATTAGTGTGTTGGAGGTCATCCAGGATGCCTTCCCGTTTTTTCTCCAGTATCCATTCGTATACGGGGATTCCGTACATGTTTTTGAAGAGTCGGCGGAAGGTCGTGGTTGTGTAACCTCCCAGATGTGCAAATTCTTCCACACTTTTCACCTTGCTGTAATTTTGTATCACGAAGTATTGGAAGCTCTCCGTATAAGTACTGATCGGGTAGAAGAAAGTCTTTAATTGAGGTAGCGGATAGAAATTGGTAATCAGGAATACCAATTCCTTACATTTCAGTTCGATATATTTGCTGCAAGGAGATTTTTCATTGAGGAAGTCGGGCATACTGCTGATAAGGGAATGAATTCTTTCGCTCATCACCAGAGGGGTGTAGGTCAAGGGTGCTTCCGCTTGATCTTTTATCTCATTGTAACGGTCTTCGCAGAGTAGAGGGAGTTCGTTGAACCAGAATGTGATGTATTCAACGTCCGTAAGAGCCAGTATTTCTATTTTAGACCCGATGGCCTGTAGGATAAACTGCTTTTCGTGTAAGGTATTTCCCGGGTACTCTTCACTATTGATAAGTAATTCGCCTTTAAGCATGAAAAGCATACAATTTTGCGTGCACTTATCTTTAGGAATGTGTTCTCCTTTGGGTAAGTTCTTATATACGAGAGTGTTTTCAGTAGCTCTTGGACACCCTGTACAATTCTTATATTGTATACAAAATGAATCTTCTGGCATCGGTCTTATTCGTGAATTATTATCATCAGGGAACAAAGATAGGATTTTTTGTGTAAACTTGTGCTCTTTCTGTTGATTATTGGAAGTTATATAGTAATTTTTGAACATCATTTTATGCTGAGAGTGCATACTTTTGTGGTTGAAATTCATAAAATATTAATCGTTATGCTAATACCTAGAAAGATTATCTTTTCTTTGTTTCTGTTGGTCGGTGTATGTCTTTATGCACAACAGAAATCTTTTGTAAGTTCTTATGTGCGTGGAAATTTCTACAACAGGGGACGTGTCGCTACTGAAAGTCTGCGGGCAAGCGACGACCTTATTCTATTAAATGTCCATCCCAATAAGGACGGATCGCTCTCTTTTGAGAACCCTCGTGCATTTCAAGGTAAAGGAGTCACTACTTGGGAGGGATTGATAAAATCCATTCGTGCTGAGGTGAAAGGGACGAAGGCGAAAGTACGGATTGGAGCTTCCAGTGGTCAGTGGAAGGCGATGGTGGCTGATGAGACCGCCCGTACGGCATTTGCAAAAAATATAAAGAAAGTGCTCCAACAAAATAAGCTTGATGGCATTGACCTGGACTTTGAATGGGCGGAGAATGCGAAAGAATATGAGGATTACAGTTTGGCTATTCTCAAGATGAGGGAAGTGCTGGGCGATAAATACATTCTCAGCGTATCTCTGCATCCGGTTTCTTATAAGATAAGTAAGGAGGCGATTGCTGCCGTTGATTTTATTTCACTTCAATGTTATGGTCCTTCACCGGTTCGTTTTCCGGTAGAGAAATATTGTTCGGATATACAGATGGTATTGAAATATGGTATTCCGAAAGAGAAGCTGGTGGCAGGAGTTCCCTTTTATGGAGTGACAAAGGATAACTCGAAAAAGACTGAAGCTTATTTTAGTTTTGTGCAGAATGGGCTGATTACGAGTCCGGCAGAGAATGAAGTAAATTATAAAGGAGAAGTGTATGTGTTTGACGGGCAAGATAATATCCGTATCAAGACACGTTATGCGAAAGAGCAGGGCTTGAAAGGAATGATGAGTTGGGACTTGGCTACAGATTTGCCGTTGGATAACAGCCAATCATTGCTTAAAGCCATGATTGAAGAATTGAATAAAGAGTAGAGTCGTAGACTGTAATTGTCATTTAAACGCAGATTCTCGCAGATTTGAATATCAGTTCTTTGCGAGAATCTGCATTTAGTTTTTTATACCTGCTTTATCTGTTTCAGATAATCTGAGGGTGAGACACCGAATTCTTCTTTAAAGCATTGGCGGAAATAGCCTGTACTGTTCATTCCTACTTTATAGGCAATTTCAGATATATTAAACTTCCCTTCGAGCAACAGCCGTTCCGCATTCTGCATTTTCACCTTCCGGATATATTCGTTGGTTGAAAGTCCGGTAAGTGCTTTCATTTTCCGGTAAAGAGTGGAACCGCTCATACACATCTTGTCGGAAAGATAAGTGATGTCAATCTTCTCTGAAGAGAGGTTTTCTTCGATTAAAAGAGTTATTTTCTCAATAAACTCATTATCCAGCTTGCTTAGAGCCTCGGCTATTATGATACGTTTCTCGTTCAAATCCGTCTGATTACCCGAAACAGGCTGTGCTTGGAATTGGGTAATCAGTTTCTTTCTCGATTCGAGTAGATTATTGATTCGGCTGCGCAAAAGAGAAGCGCTGAACGGTTTTGTCAGGTAAGAGTCAGCGCCTACCTCATAACCTTCTTCTTTGTCCTGTAGCGAATCTTTAGCTGTCAGCAGAATAATAGGAATATGGCTGGTACGTACATCCTCCTTTAACTGCCGACATAGGGTAATACCATCCATTATAGGCATCATAATATCGCTGACAATGATATCCGGGATGTGGCTGAGCGCCTGTTGTTTTCCTTCTTCTCCATTATCGGCTGTGATTACCGCAAAAGAGTCGGAGAAGGATTCGGCAATGTATTTCTGTATTTCTTCATTATCTTCTACAATCAGTAAGATCGGTTTGCCATTGTCTACTGTAGGTTCTGAAGTGTTTTCGGAGGTCGTTGCTTGGGCAGTATCCTCTTTTGCCGCAGGTTCGGTAGAGTCGGTGTGCAAGGCGTTGGGATAGATATTATCCGTCAAGAGGCTGATGCAGAAAGTGCTGCCTTCGTTTTGCACACTTTCTGCACGGATTTCTCCTTCATGCAGCTCTACGAGATTCTTTACCAAAGCCAGACCAATACCGGTTCCTGATGCCTGATGTTTGCCGCTTTCCTGATAGTAACGGTCGAAAATATGTGGCAGTGCTTCGGCGGAAATTCCGTATCCCGTGTCGCTTACTTTAATTTCCGTATATGCCACCTCATTGCGCACGGTCTGATACAGGCTTAGGGTAATACATCCTTGTTCCGTATATTTGATGGCATTGGAAATCAGATTGTCCAATACGATGGTGACGATTTCCTTGTCAAAGAAAAGAAGCATTTCTTCTTTTTCTATCTGAATTCGGAAATCAATCTTTGTCTTTTGATTCAGTTCTTTGTATTTGAGACCTATTTCATAGATCAAAGGGGCGATGTTGCCTTTGCAGACACACAGCCTTTTGTTTTGTGTCTCTGTCTTTCTGAACTCCAATATCTGATTGATGAGGTTGAGCAGGCGTAATGCACTTTGGTGGATGACCGACAATTTCTGAGCTTGTTTTACCGGGAGTGAGGTATCCTTTTGCATATCCTCCAGCGGACCGAGAATCAAGGTTAGCGGTGTACGCAGTTCGTGTGTGATGTTGGTATAGAAACGCAGGCGTTCCTGATTTAATTCTTGTTCTTGTTCGTGATTCTTCTTTTCCAATGTGTAAAGGCTTTCCAAATCCAGCTTTTTCTTATATGCGTGAAGGATGAGATATACAATGCCGGCAGATATCAGGACATAGATAAGCTTTGCCCACCAGGTGAGCCAAAGGGGCGGGTTAATCCGGATAGTCAGGGAGGTGGCTTCTTCCGGCCATTCCTGGTTGTGAATGCGCGCTTTGATAAGAAACTCATATTTTCCGGGAGGAATGTTCCGGAATGTCACGCTATTGTTTTCATTGACTGTGTACCACGAATTTTCTAGTCCTTTCAGCATATACACATATTCCACTTGATTGACCAGAGAGTAGTTTTGTACGTTGAATGTCAGCCCGAAGCTATTTTGTGCATGGGTCAGTTCAACCTGTTCTCCTTTGGATACATTGATGAACAGGTCATTATTTTCGAGATTGCTCAACCGTCCCAGTACTTTCATTTCGGTGATGATAGCCGACGGATTGGCTTGGTCGTTCATGGTGATATCCGGATCGAAACAACATACTCCGTTGATTGAACCGAAATAAATCAGTCCGTTCTTGTTTTGCGTTACGCAGCCGCTTGAGAAACTGCCTGCCGGGACATCGTCCGAATGACCGTAATTGTAGAAGCAGTTTTTATCCGTGACGTAGCAACTGATTCCTTTATTATTACTGAACCAGATATTACCTTTCTTATCTTCCGTTATGGCACAAATATTGGTATTGAGTAAGCCATCTTTCCGTTGGTAAGTTTTATAGGTCAGTGCGTCGGTTGACGGGAAGCATACCAGTCCTTCTCCTGTCCCCATCCACATTCTTTTCTGTCTGTCTTGTATGATCTGGTTGATGGTGTTGGAGCAGAAACCTTCCCTTTGTACGAAGGTTTGAATCAATTGCAGGTCCGGACTGTATACTCCAAGTCCGTCTCCGAAAGTACCGATCCAGAACCGGCCTTTCTCATCCTGTGCGATGGCACGTACAAAGTTACTGTGCAATTCGCTGTTTCCCGTATGATAATGCCGGATGATTTCCATGTTCAGAGGATTCAGTACGATGATTCCTCCACTGTATCCTACCCAGATATTATGTCGGGAGTCTTCGTAGATTGTACGGACATCCTGATTGGATTGTCCCATCAGAGAGATGGAACGGAAAGTTCTGTTGCGGCTGTCATAGTAACTGATTCCTCCTTGGAAAGAACCGAACCATAAGTTGCCTTTAGAGTCTTGCAGGGAAGTGAGTATAAAGTTTGAAGGAATTTCTCCGGTTTCTTTTTTATAGATAGCGGTGCGCTTGTCCCCTTCAAATACATTGATTCCTCCTCCGTCCGTCCCGATCCACACCCGTCCTTGTCTGTCTGTGCAAAGACTGCTTGCCACTTTGTTATTCAGGCTGTTCTCATTGCCGGGAATGGGAGAGTAGCTCAATGTTGTGAATAAAGGAGGGGTACTGCTGATGAAATTGATTCCTCCTCCCCACGTCCCTATCCAGATATTGTCAAAAGAATCTTGGAATATGCATCGGGCACTTGCATTGGAGAGACTTCGGTTATCATCTCCTTCTTGTATATATTCGAGGGAGATCTGGTCCGGTGAAAGAAACATACTTTGCTTTAGATCCAGTATGGTAATGCCATTCAGCTCGGAGGCTATCCATAGTTTGCTGTCATTTAGTTGTTTGATGGCGAGTATGCGGTTACATAAGGCTTCGTGCTTGTCGTTTTTGTTATTCTTGAAGGTGATAAAGTTACTATCGGCAGCGTTGAAGAGAGCCAGTCCTTTGTCTGTTCCCAGCCAGATATTCCCGTTTGTGTCTTTGGTGAGACATCGTACATCATTTCCGGGCAGGCTCATCGGATTATCCGGTTCGTGTCGGAAGTTTTTTACACTTTTGTCTTTCAGCGAGAGAATGCTGAAACCACCGCTAACATGGCCGATATATAAATTTCCGCCTCCTCCGTCCAATACGGTCCATGTTTGTTCGTCGGGCAAGCCGGGAATTGTGTTTTTATTGTAATGGGTAAATTGTCCGCTGTTGATGTCGAGATATTCTATACCTCTATAATAGGTACTGATCCACAGTCCGTCTTCGCTTTGTGTAGAAGGGGCAATGTCTGTTACGTCATTGGTTATCAGGCTATGCGGATCCTCCGGATTGTGCAGGTAGGGAGTGAATACCTGTTTGTCATAATTATAGGCATTTAATCCGTCACGTTGGGTCGCTATCCATATCACAGGACGTTTAGTGTCGGCATACACCCGGTTAAGTTCATTACCGGTGATTCCCTGACTGTTTTGTGAGGGGTCATTCTTATAATAGGTGATGAAGTGGGTTCCATCGAACTTGTTAAGCCCTTCTTCTGTAGCGAACCATAGGAAGCCTTGTTTGTCTTGTGTAATGCTAACTACATAATTATTAGACAGTCCTTGTTCGATTCCCAACCGTTTTACGGAATAAGTTTGTGCTGCCGACTGATAAACGGACAGCAAGAATAAAAATAAAATAGAAGCAATGTGTCTTTTCATAACTCGTGCCTATTCGTTTCATTTACAGGCTCAAAAATAGAAATAAATATTTTATTTAGAGTATGTAAATCGTGCATTGCATGATTTATGTAGCTTCTCTGCATGATTTTTATCGGTTGTATGTATCTTATTCACTTATATTTGCATTGTGAAAGCAGACGATTGGTTCTGTCTTTCACGATAAACCGATAAGTTTTAATCATTAAATACTATTATTATGAGAGCAAAATTCTTGCATGGTGCAGTGTTATGGACTTTTCTTTTTGCTGCAACGTTGACTACCGGGTGTAGTGACGATAATGACTACAAAGATGTAGACGGGCAGAAACCAGTTGTAGAGTTGATTGCCGATCATATCCATGTTGATCCGGGCAGTGAGTTAACGTTGACTGCTACCATTACTGATGCAGATGGTATTCGTTCTATCAGATTACAAAATGCTGAACTTTATTTGGATAAAACTATTGATTTACTTAGCATTTATGGTGAACCATTATATTCTTATGAATTAGAATATGCTATTACTCTTTCTGAAAAACTGCCGAGAATGGCTGATTATCCGATTATAGTTACTATTACAGACGTAGGAGGGCGTTCAGTTGAACATACCATTATGGTTTCAACGGATAATGATTCGGAAAAACCGACAATCAAATTTGCAGCAGAGGGTGAGTTCACAACTTTGACAGCGGAGGATGGAACCGTTCCGTTCCACTTTATAGTAGAGGATGAACAGGCCTTAGATTATGTAGAAGTAAGTATTCCGTCCTTGGAGTTGGTTGAGAAAGTAGATGCGGAGGGAAAAACTAAATTTGATGGTGTGGTGAGACTTCCAATTGCGCAATCGGGAACTTATGATGTAAAACTAAAGGTCGTTGATAAATTTGCTAATGAAGAAACTACTACTACATCTTATACAGTCAAAGTGGTGGCGGAAATGCCGGATTTTCAGAAAATGTATCTTAGTGATGTTGAGGATGCCAGCCAGTTGACTTCTGATGTGTTTGGTGTTCCGATGAGAATTGAACGTACGGGAGCATATACTTATAAGGCGAATTATTATTCGCAGAAAGCAGGGACGGAGATTTATTTTATTCCTCAAAAGGCAGATATTTATCCGATTTGCTTTGGTAGAGACCCCAATAATCTTAATAAATTAGTCTCTGATCCGAGTATTGCTGAACCGATAGTCCTTGAACAGGCTAATGTATATTATGAAATAACTTTCAATATATCAGATAACTCATATTCAATGAGTACTTATTCGATTGAACAGGCGATTGATCCTGCGCCGCATGAATTTGGCTCAATTTCTTTAGATACGTGGAATAATGGTGGTTCATGGCTCCAAGAGTTTTATTTTGGTTATATGACAGATGCTCCTAAGAATATCCAGAGATTTGAGCAAGATAACATTAATCCTCATTTATTTTATCTTAAATCATTGTCACTTAAGGCAAATACGCAGATGAATTTTATAATTCATAATTGGCACCATGATAACTGGTGGGATTATTGTGCATGGTATGTTGATAAATCGGAAGGAGCAGATGCCGTTTATGACCCTGAAGTTTTCGGATATTTTAGTGATGAAAATGCGGTGCATGTAAATCCGGCTTGGCAAGGGACTATGTTGACCAGACAAAATAAAGACTGGGCAAAGCCAACGGTAAAGACAGCCGGAGATTATAAACTTATATTTGACGCTCATCTCGGAAGGGTTAAGTTGATTCCTGTTGATAACAAGTAACATTAAATTTAATATGAAAAAGCAGATATTATTATTGTGTCTCGCATTAATAAGCTTATGTGGCTATGCGCAGAACATTACTGTAAAAGGCGTTGTGACTTCGGCTGCGGATAAGGAGCCGATGATCGGTTTGACAGCCTTGATAAAGGGTACGACAAACGGTACCGTGACCGATTTGGACGGTAACTATACATTGAATAATGTGCCTAAGGACGCAATTGTGGTTTTCTCCATGATTGGATATAAAACACAGGAAATTAAAGTGAACGGACGTACTACAATTAATGTAGTGATGCAAGATGATACGCAAGCATTGGATGAAGTTGTAGTCATCGGTTATGGTGCAGTGAAGAAGGGTGACTTAACCAGTTCCATTGCAGCTATCAAAGGTGACGAACTAAAAACGTTGAGTTCCGGTAATGCAATGAACTCTTTACAGGGGAAAATCAATGGCGTACAAATATCAAGTGCAGGTGGTCCCGGAACAGTTCCCCGCGTCATTATTCGCGGTGTGTCTACAGTCAATGGATCCAATCCGTTGTATGTAGTTGATGGAATGCCGGTAGGAGATAATATAAACTTCCTTGATCAGAATGATATTGAATCGATGCAGGTTTTGAAGGATGCTTCTGCTTCTGCTATTTATGGTACCCGTGGTTCGAATGGTGTTGTTTTAATTACCACGAAGAAAGGAACAAAGGGGGCAACCAAATTCACTTTTACAGCTTCAGCAGGTTTCCAAACATTAGAGAAACCTGATATGGCAAAAGCTTCCGAGTATGAATATGTATTGAAGTCAAGATACATTAATGACGGTAATGTGCCTATGTATGTGGGGTATAATGGCATTACTGATGCTGAAGGAACGGATTGGTGGGATGAGACGATGAGGAAAACGGCATTGATTCACAATTATAATTTAAGTTTCTCCGGTGGAACGGATAAACTTCTTTATTCGGCAAGTATTGGTTATTTCGGACAGGATTCTCAATATAAAATAGGAAATTGGCAAAAGTTTACAGCTCGTTTTAGTATGGAATATACTTTTAACAATATTGTAAAGGCCGGTATTGATTTTACTCCCAAGTATGAAAACTGGAAAGACACTCCCGACTTGATAGGATCTATCATGGCTATGGACCCTACTACTCCGGTGATGCGTCCTGAAAGTGAATGGACGGATAATGAATATGATAATTATTCCCGTTCTCATAACAGCCAAGTATGGAATCCGGTAGCTAATATGGCACGTATGGCGAAGAATACGGATGAATATGGCTTGTTGGCTACTCCGTTTATCAATATAGAACCGATTAAAGGGTTGATCTTTCGTTCACAATTGGGATTGAATGTTCGTTTCCGCTTATATGATGAATTTACTCCGACATTTGATATTGATAATTTGGAGCGTGCGGAAACCAGCGTGGCAAAAAGGGAAATGAAGAATTGGATAGACTGGAACTGGACAAATACGTTGACATGGATAAAGTCGTTCAATCAGAAACATAATCTGAATATAATGGCAGGTTATACTATGGAGCGTTTCCAACACTATTGGCTGACAGGCTCACGTGACGGAATTCCTACGAATGACGAACTTCTGCAATATGTCAGTGCAGGTACAAAGAATCAGCAGGCTTCCGGAACTAATTCCTACTCTTCATTGATTTCTTATCTGGGACGTGTGATGTACAATTACAACGATCGTTATTACCTTACAGCCTCTGTACGTGTGGATGGTTCTTCTAAATTCGTAAAAGGGAATAAGTATGCAACTTTCCCGGCTGTATCCGGAGCGTGGCGTGTTACTGGTGAAGAGTTTATGAAAGACCAGCATATTTTTGACAATCTGAAAATCCGTGCTGGTTGGGGACGGGTAGGTAATCAGTCTATTGATGATTCGGCTTATGCTTCTACAGTCGGTACAACTGATTATGTGTTCGGTCAGGAAGGTAATCGCGAGATAGGTACAAGTGTAACTGCTATCGGAAATACGAAAGTACAATGGGAAACAGTAGAAGACTTCGGAATCGGAGTGGATATGGGCTTTCTGAATAATCGCTTGACGGTAACGGCAGACTGGTTTCAAAAGAAGTCACATGATATGTTGATGAAGCGTGATAACCTGTTGATATTGGGTTATCCGATGTGGAACGGACAGATGTGGGAGAATATTGGCAGTATGAAAGCTACCGGTTGGGAATTGTCCATCGGTTGGGAAGACCGTCAAGGAGATTTTACTTATGGTGTCGGTTTGAATTTATCTTCTGTAAAGAACAAGGCCGAAAAACTGATGGGACAACCTCTTTATACGGGTGGATTTAATGGTGATTATATTATTCGTAACGAAGAAGGCGGAGAAATCAGCCGCTTCTATGGATATGTTGTAGATGGGATCTTTCAGAATCAGACGGAGGTCAATGCGCATACCGATGAACATGGAAAAATAATTCAGCCTAATGCCGTACCGGGTGATTTCCGTTTTAGGGATCTTAACCATGACGGTGAGCTGGATGATAAAGATAAAACTTATATTGGTTCTGCTTTCCCTGATCTGATGGTAGGTCTGAATGCTCATCTTTCTTACAAGAACATTGATTTCCTGGCTAATTTTTATGGTACTTTTGGAAATGATATATTCAACACTACGTTAGGACGTTATTCCGGTGCCGGAGGCGAGAATGTATATGCGGGAACTTATAATAAAGTTTGGCACGGAGAGGGAACGAGTAATTTCTTACCTCGTTTGTCTGTGAATGATTCGAATATGAACTACAAGCGTCCGTCTAGTTTCTTTGTTGAAGATGGTTCTTATATGCGTTGTAAACTTTTGCAGATAGGCTACACCCTGCCCAAGAATTGGACGAAGGGATTCAGCTTGAGGCTATCATTCTCCGCACAGAATCCGTTTACAATTACAAAATACTCCGGTATGGATCCAGAAACCGCCTCATTAGGAACGAAAGGTAATGTGACGGAATCCGGTATCGACTGGGCAGGTTATCCGAATCCTCGTACTTATCTGTTCGGACTGAATCTAAATTTCTAATTTAATATATAAACTAGTAAAGACCATGAAGAAATATATATTAGGGCTTTCCATAGCCGCTTTTACAATCTCACTATCCGGCTGTGCCGATTTTTTGGAAGAACCGGTTAGGGCACAACAGAACCTGGATGACTACTTCAAAAGTGAAGATGAATGTAAACAGCAGATTACAGGATGTTATCAGTCTGTCTTTTTTGATGACTGGTGGCAGATACAGAAATTTTATATAGCAAGTGATATGTGTACGGATGATATGTGGATGGGAAACACAACGCAGGATCCCGGAGAATACCGTGACCTTGCCCATTACACCGGAAATACATATAATGCAGGAAATGCCTGTCAGAACTTTTGGCAATATCGTTATAAAGGTATTCTAAGAAGTAATGTTGCGATAGAGCAGATTCCAAAAGTCGTTTTCGAGAATGAAAGTTTGAAAAAAAGATATATTGCGGAGGCTAAATTCCTGAGAGCATTTCATTACTTTGAATTGGTAAGAAACTTTGGAGGTGTACCTTTGGTACTGGGATTGAAATTGCCGAGTGAAATAACAGGCATCAAACGTGCAACTGTAGAAGATACTTATGCGCAGATAGAAAAAGATCTGTTGGAAGCTATTCCTGACTTGCCGAAGCGGAGTGAATACGACGCTATGGATTTAGGCCGTGCTACAAAAGGGGCAGCGCAAGGGTATCTGGCGAAAGCTTATCTGTATCAGGGAAAATATACGGAAGCAGAGCCATTATTACAAGAGATTACTTGCAGAGGCGAGTTCGCTGGTGGCAGAGAAGAATATGAATTGTTGAGCGATTTTGGACAAGTATGGGATATAGACCAAAGAAATAGTACCGAATCATTGTTTGAGGTCCAGACTAATAGTGATGTGTCTTATAATTTGGGTATACGTATTCCTATTGTTTGTGGCTCGCGTGATGATAGTGGTTGGGCGTGGGGACTTCCGACAAGCAATTTAGAGAGAGCTTTTCAAGAGGAAAAACCTGTGCGAGAGACACCGGAGGAACAACTTAATGAAGATTACCGTTTGAGATGGACGATTATTAAGAATGGAGCGACAAAGGTTTATGGCGATGCGAATGCTAAAAATCCTTATGTAATATCTCCGAATGATCATAAGTCTCCCCGTGTTTCACGTAAATTATATATACCTGTGGAAAAACGGCCTACTCCCTATGATGCACCTCATATTCCTTTGAATTATCGCTTGTTGCGTTATGCCGATGTATTGTTGATGTATGCGGAAGTGGAGAACGAACTGGGACATGATGATGAGGCTAAATGGGCTTTGAATAAAGTTAGGGATCGTGTATATTTAGCTCCGTCGACGGCTACCGGCACTGAACTTCGCAACGCTATTCGTAAAGAACGCCGCTTGGAACTGGCGTTGGAAAATAACCGTTTGTATGATTTGCGCCGTTGGAAAGATGATAATGGTAAATCGGCTATTTGTAATGTTATGGGACCGAATGGTACATTTGTTGCCTATAATAAGATTGGTTATGATTCGGATGAAAGCAGTAACCAAAAAGAGAATAGTAATAAAGGTGTCAATTTCAAGGAGGGTAGAGATGAACTTTTCCCCTTGCCTCCAACGGAAATAACCTTGTCGGGTGGAAGCATTGAGCAAAATCCCGGATACTAAATCAATTCAATTTCAGTATAATAAAGACACAATGTTATGAAAAATAAATATATTCTTTTAGGACTTTCGTGCTTGGCTGCTCTGTGTTCATGCAGTGACGACAAGGCTTTTGAACCAGATTATCTTCCGAAGATAACTTCGGACCATGCGATGACATCAACGGTAAATGTTGCCGACAAACATCAGGTTATTGATGGATTTGCTTCTTCTGATGCTTGGACGATGGATTATATCGGTAAATATTGGAGTAATAATGCTAAAGAAGGCATTGCTAAACTTCTTTTCTCTCAAAAGATAGAAAGGGGAAACCCGGAAGGTATTGGTCTTTCCATGTGGCGCGTAAATTTAGGTGGTGGTACTGCCGAGCAGGGCGAAGCTAGCGGAATTACGGATAAGACTCGAAGAGTGGAATGTTTCCTGACGCAGAATGGTACGTATGATTGGAATAAATCTAGTGGGCAGCAGTACTTTATGCAGAAAGCGAAAGAATATGGTTGTAATAATTTCGTATTGTTTAGTAATACTCCTCCTGTACAGTTTACTGTCAACGGTAAAGGGTCAGGTGATTGGTGGAACAATAATTTAAGAGAAGATTGTTTTGATGATTTTGCTGATTTCTTGGCCACTGTGGCTAAACATTTCTCTGATAATGGATACAATATCTCATATATAAGTCCATTGAACGAACCACAGTATTCATGGGGAGGAGATGGTCAGGAGGGATGTTCTTGGCAACATGTACATGTGGCAAAGATGGCTAGAGCGTTGAATGAGAGTCTGAAGACAAAAGGGCCTGAAAATACGATGATGTTATTGGCGGAAGCTGCTAAGGTTCCTTATCTTTATACTACTGATGACAGTTGGGCAGATCGCGCGAATGTTATTCCAACTTATTTTAAGTCAGATTCAGAACATTATCTTGGCGACTTAGAACGTATGCCTAAGTTGATTTGCGCTCATAGTTATTGGTGGGATAAAACATGGGATGTGTTGTTTGATTCACGTACGAAAGCCCGTGCTGAGGCGGATAAATATGGGTTGAAACTTTATCAGACGGAATGGAGTATGTTGGGCGAAGGATATGAAGATTACGAAAATTATGATCAAGCAACTTATATGGATTTAGCTTTAAGTATGGCTAAAGTGCTGCACCATGATTTGGTAACGGCAAGTATGAATTCTTGGGCATATTGGACAACAGCCTCACAGGAAGTTTATAGCCAGAAAAGCCGTTTTTACATGATTCGTTTGATTCCGACCGGAGGAGATTATGGTAATATTGCTGATGGTGGAACTTATGAGTCTAGCAAGAACCTGTGGGTGTTGGGTAATTATAGTCTCTTCGTTCGTCCGGGGTATCATCGGGTAGATTTGAATATCCCTGAAGGAGATAAAAAATTCTTTGGTTCTGCTTATATCTCTCCTGAGGAAGATAAGTTGGTAGTGGTATATACTAACATAAATGATGAATCTATACAAATGGAAACATCTATCGAAGGATTGAATAAACAAGTGGTTTCTATGAGACAATATGTAACATCAAGTACGAGTAATTTGAATGAGGTAGATGAATATTTGAAAGGATATATTCCGGCTAAATCGGTTGTCACAATGGTTTACGATTTGAAATAGAACGGATAATATTTTCAATAGGTATATTGTAAAAAATGAAAAGTAAAGTGTTCTTGGCCTCTTTAGGCTTCTTCTACATGAGTATGGTAGGCGGGTGTTCCCAACCTGCCACTGATGTTAGCTATCAGCTAGAAACAGACCGTCCCTGCCAGACAATGACTTATTTCGGCGCTTCCGACGCTTGGAGTATGCAGTTCATCGGACTTTGGCCGGAGGAAAAGCAGAATCAGATAGCCGATTGGCTGTTCAGTACGGAGAATGATGCGAATGGACAGCCCAAAGGTATCGGTTTGTCTCTTTGGCGTTTCAATGTCGGTGCAGGCAGTGCGGAACAAGGTGACGACAGTCAGATTGCTTCTCCTTGGATGCGTGCCGAATGTTTCTTGCAACCGGACGGGACCTACAATTGGAGCAAGCAACAGGGGCAGCGTAACTTCCTGAAGTTGGCGAAGGAGCGTGGGGTCGATAAATTTCTGGCTTTCCTCAATTCTCCTCCCGTCTATTATACGCAGAACAGCTTGGCTACAAACACGGGTCGCGGTGGTACGGCAAATCTGAAACCGGACTGTTATGAGAAGTACGTCCGTTTTTTGGCCGATGTAGTGCAGGGAGTAGAGCAACACGATGGTATCAAGTTCAACTACATCTGTCCTTTCAATGAGCCGGACGGACACTGGAATTGGGTAGGACCGAAACAGGAAGGTTGTCCGGCAACGAACAGGGAAATAGCCCGTACTGTCCGTCTGTTGAGCCGGGAATTTGTGAACCGGAATATAGATACGCAGATTTTGGTAAGTGAATCTTCCGATTACCGTTGTATGTTCCGTACACACGAGACAGATTGGCAACGTGGCTATCAGATTCAGGCTTTCTTCTGTCCGGACAGTGTGGACACATATTTGGGTGATACTCCGAATGTTCCCCGACTAATGCTGGGACATAGCTACTGGACAACGACTCCTTTGAGTGAGTTACGCAATATCCGCAGTCAGTTGCGGGATACATTAGACAAACACGATGTTGACTTTTGGCAGACGGAGACTTGCATCATGGGCAATGATGAAGAAATCGGAGGAGGAAATGGATTCGACCGTACGATGAAGACAGCCCTTTATGTCGCCCGTATCATTCACCATGATATTGTATATGCCGGTGCAAAGAGCTGGCAATGGTGGCGTGCTATTGGCGGCGATTATAAAGACGGACTGATTCGTGAATATACTACGGACGATAATTTCTTGGATGGCAGAGTGGAAGATTCCAAACTGATGTGGGCTCTAGGCAATTACAGCCGTTTTATCCGTCCGGGAGCAGTCCGGTTATCCGTTTCAGCTTTCGATCAAACAAACACTTTCATTCCCGATGGCGACACTGACCAGCAAGGATTGATGTGTTCTGCTTACAAAAACGTGGATGGAACGTATGTGATAGTCGTTATAAACTATGCCAATGAGGAGAAAGAGTTTTCTATTCATAAAGAAAAAGTCGGGAATGCGCAATGGCAGGTTTATCGTACTTCGGATAAAGAAGGGGAGAATTTGCTACCGGTAGGAAAAGTGAAGAGTGGAAAGATTGTTCATATTCCGGCACGTTCTATAATAACACTTCAGAGCAACTAATAAAAGCAGCTTTATATTCTTTATTTCTTTTTGAAAGCTGTACATTTGTGTGTCCGTCCATTACCTTCGTAGCAATGGACGGACACAATGCGTAAATAAGGAAGCATTTTATCGACAATAGAGGAAAGATTGTCATTTATCAGACAAAGGATGGGAAAACTTCCATTGATGTGAAGTTGGAGAATGAGACGGTGTGGCTGACACAGGCGCAAATGGCAGACTTGAAGAGCACCGTACGTCTTCTTTCTAACGTCATCGAACACAAACAATTGCCGCTTTTCTGTTCCTTTGGTTTCTGGAGAAGAACGGTATACTGTATAAATCTGATGGTTCGAAGTTAATCGGTAACAATATGCTCGTAGCACTTACGTTAATGATTGCTGAAAGCCGGACGGAAGAAAAGGACGTGATGGTGAAGGTAGTAATCAATTTGATTAATAAGAATAATTGAATGTAGGTCTTATGAATGGGGGATATAAATAATTGAGAGATACCTCGCCGCAAGGTATCTCTCATTCTATTATAGTCTTTACTTTATGGCATTTGTTTCATCCTCTTTTATTTCCGCCTTGCCGTAATATCCCGGCATTGGTACATAAATCGGGTTATAATACGTATGGATATTATTCAATTTCTTTTCTTCTTTCAGTCGTTTGATATGGCGGGCGGCCGTGGTGGAGGTAAATCCGCATAACCTTTGAAAATCGATGCGGGTTAACATAGGTTTATCGTTGAAGTAATTCGTCAGCAACTTGTCTATCTTTTCATTCGAAAGGGAAGCGGAATGGTTTCTTAGTTTGCTACGCTCCACATGGACGACACTGACAGACCTTTTCAACTTGGCGTCTGCCTTGAAACAGATGTTGGCTTTTAGCTTTATCTGATTCGCTTTCAGCTTGGGCGAAGTGATCGGTTCCTGGCTGTTCAGCTTAACCTGGAAATAACCGATACCATCCAGATGAACGCTTTCTCCTTCGCGGAGACGATAGCCCATGAAGTGGCTCAGTGATTCGAGTACCGACTTTACATCCCCTTCGGTCAGAGAAGTGGCCATTTGGATTTCCTTTGCCAGATAATCCGTGTCGATGTGTTGGAAGTTGACCACACGTGCGTGGTATGTTTCCTTGTTTTCCTCATCCTTCGGGTGGGGCGTTTTGTACAATTCAAATTGTATTGCCATTGTATCTTTGTTTTTATTGTTATATAGCTGTCGCTTGCTTGGTGTAGAGCTACTGCTTACTTTCTGTCAAGCTACTGCCTGTTTGCCGCCAAGTGGCTTTATATATACATTGTCCTGCCTTTGTTGTTGGATTAAGGTATAAGGATAGTTGCCTTCCGGAGCCTTTATCATTAGTTTGTCACGGCCGTGACGAGATCTCTTCATGGGCGTGGTAGGATCTTCTCACGGCTGTGGTAGGAAATCTTCATGGCCGTGAAGAATAGACTATATCGACCTCAAAGGTAAACTATATAAGGGAGAAAAGCAAATGATTTCCGCTTGTTTGAGTAATTCGTCCCGTATGTTTCATGTGATATACCGGTGATTTCATAGTCGGATGGGCTTTTCTTAGAAAAAAAGTCCTATCTTTGTACAACGTGTCATACGCTAATGAATGGAAAGGAGAAACAGATAATGAAGCAGAGGATTTACCCTATCGGCATACAGAGCTTTGAGAAGTTGCGTAGGGATGGCTATATTTACGTAGATAAGACAGCGTTGATTTATAAATTAGTGACTACCGGAAGCTATTATTTTCTCAGTCGTCCGCGTCGTTTCGGCAAAAGCCTGCTGCTTTCTACATTGGAAGCTTACTTTCGTGGAAAGCGGGAATTGTTTGAAGGGCTGGCGATAGAACAACTGGAACAGAATTGGACGGTACGTCCCGTTTTGCATCTAGACTTGAATATCGGGAAGTATGATGCACCGGACAGCCTGGACAAAATATTGGACAATGCTTTGACTGTTTGGGAGGAACAGTATGGTACGGGACCTAGTGAAACGACTCTTGCCCTCCGCTTTAAAGGAATCGTACAGCGTGCGGTGGAGCAGACCGGTCACCGTGTCGCCATCCTTGTGGATGAATACGACAAACCTATGTTGCAGGCTATCGGCAACGAAGAGTTGCAGAAGGAGTACCGTAATACGCTGAAACCTTTCTATGGCGTACTGAAAACGATGGACGGATACATCAAACTTGGTTTCCTGACAGGCGTGACCAAATTTGGAAAGGTGAGTGTGTTCAGCGACCTGAACAATCTGAAGGATATCTCCATGCGCCGTGATTATATTGATATTTGCGGCATTACAGACAAGGAACTGCATCGTTATTTTGACAAAGACCTGCATACCCTTGCCGATGTACAAGGATTGGATTATGAGACCGTTTGTCTTGAAGTGCAGAAACGCTACGACGGATATCATTTCAATTTCAACACGCCCGGCATTTACAATCCTTTCAGCCTGCTCAATACTTTTGATGCAATGGCGTTCGGCAGTTATTGGTTTGCCACAGGCACTCCTTCTTATCTTGTCTACTTATTGAAGAAACATCATTACCGTCTTGAAGAGATTGAAAAGGTGGAAGTTACGGAAGATGTGTTGGACAGCATTGATTCCGAAGGCACAAATCCCATACCTGTCATTTATCAGAGTGGCTATTTGACTATCAAAGACTACGACCCGGAATTCGGTCTTTATACGTTGGATTATCCCAATCGTGAGGTGGAAGAGGGATTCGTGAAATATCTGATGCCTTTCTATATCGATAAGAGTGAGGCGGAGGCACCGTTCGAAATTCGTAGATTTGTGGGAGAAGTACGTAATGGTAATATTGACGGTTTCTTCCATCGTCTGCAAAGTTTCTTTGCAGATGCTCCGTACGAAGTCATTGTCGGTCAGGATCCGGTACGCAATGTTGAACTTTTCTTCCAGAATGTTCTTTTCATTGTCTTTCGTTTGGCGGGTTTCTATACTCAGGTGGAGTATCACACTTCTCGCGGACGTATTGATTTGGTCTTGAAAACCGATAAGTTTATCTATGTGATGGAGTTCAAGCAGGGGGCTACTGCTGAGGAGGCTTTGGCACAAATCAATGAGAAAGGGTATGCCGACGCTTTTGCTTCCGATTCACGGACATTATATAAAATAGGTGTAAGCTTCAGTGACGAACAACGTAACATTGAACGGTGGTTGGCGGAGTGACTGGACGGTGATAAGTGACAGGTATAGGTGATAGGTTAAAAAACAACCTATCACCGCCGGAAACCCCGATGAATAAGGTGTTTGATTGCCGTCGGTGATAGGTGATAGAGAAAAGTGATTTTTCTATATAGGAGAGAAGAAGTTCTTGTTTATTTCAACTTCTTCCCGTATTCATCCGAATTCAGTATTTCCAAAGCCTTTTGTACACTTTCGTTCGTTGTGTTCATTACCCGGAAATATTCGGTCATGTCCCAAAGGTCGCGGGCAATCAGTGCTTTGAGCTGCGTTTTGATAAGTGGGAGTGCTTTCTGATATTGTTCTTCATTGAACTTCACACCCTCTTTCTCGCCCATCTCCCGCAAAGTAGCCAACATATTATCGTCAATGACAAACTTCTCGTTGAATGATTCGAACTTCTTATACTTGTTAGCTAATTCTTTCCGGTGTTCCTCAATAAACTGCATGGTAAATTTGATGATAACCCCTTTGCCTACCAGGTTCCGGTGATAATCCGTATACAATGTCGTATCGATTGGTACGAAATAATCGGGCATGATACCACCACCTCCATACACAGTACGTCCTAGTTTTTTAGTCTGTACCTTTAATGAATCCGGGAAGTGAATGCTGTCGGCATTCATCAGTTCACCATGATTGAAACGGTCGATGAGGTCTTTGTTGTAATCGACCGTACTGCCATACGGCTTTTGGATAGAACGTCCCGATGGAGTATAGTAACGGGCGATAGTCAGACGAATCATAGAACCATCCGGCAAATCGATAGGACGTTGCACCAAGCCTTTGCCGAAAGAACGGCGGCCTACAATAATTCCTCTGTCCCAATCCTGTACCGCACCGCTGACAATTTCGCTGGCGGAAGCTGTATACTCGTCCACCAATATGATGAGGCGGCCATTACGGAAGTCTCCGTTACCTTTGGCATAGAAATCACTACGCTTGGCGGTCCTACCTTCGGTATATACAATCAGTTCTTTTTGTCCCAAGAATTCGTTGGCAAGGTCAATGGCTGCATTGAGATAACCGCCTCCGTTTCCTTGCAGGTCAAGAATCATATCTTTCATTCCTTTCTTCTGGAGGTCCTTCATTGCTTTTTTGAACTCTTCGGCAGTTGTTGCTCCGAAGCGGTTGATACGGATATAACCCGTTTTAGGTTGAATCATATAAGAGGCGTCGAGACTAAGGATAGGTATCTTATCTCTCTTTACTGTAAACAATAAAGGCTCCTTTACACCGCGACGAACGATTGTCAGATTGACTTTCGAACCTTTCGGGCCACGAAGACGCTTCATGATATCTTCCGTACTCATTTTCACCCCGGCAATAGCGCTGTCGTTCACGGCAATGATGCGGTCACCGGCAAGGATACCGACTTTCTCGGAAGGTCCGTTGCTGACAGGCTGTACCACCAACAGGGTGTCTTCTATCATCTGGAATTGTACTCCGATACCCTCGAAGTTACCTTGGAGCGGTTCGTTCATTTTCTTCACTTCCTCTGCATCCGAGTAAGTAGAGTGCGGATCGAGTTGTGCCAACATCTTGATGATGGCTTCTTCTACCAACTTGTCTTCATCTACTTTGTCCACATAGAAATTGGAGATTGCAAACTCTGCCATTTGCAACTTACGCATAGCAGCCGAACCGAAGTTCTGAGCTTGTACTGTAAGTATTGTCCCCAGACAAACTAAGAGGACGTATATTTTCATTCTATTCATAATCTTACTTTATATAATATAATTGCCGGATACGTCTACATCATTCTCAACTCTCCATTCTCAACTCTCAACTTATCACCATTCCTTCGGGAATAAACTGGCTGATATCTTTGTTGTAAGTTAATAATTCGCGTACAATCGTGGAGCTGACACAAGTCTGTTCGGGTTCAGTGAAAAGTAAGATGGTTTCAATGCCTGCCAGCTTACGGTTGATGTCGGCAATTGTCTCTTCATATTCGAAGTCTTTCACCGTACGAATGCCACGAACGATAAACTTAGCGCCTACTTCCTGTGCAAAATCGATAGTCAGACAGTTGTACGACATTACTTGTATACGAGGCTCGTCTTTGTAAAGTTCCCGGATCATCTGTTCCCTTTTTTCAATGGGGAAGTACGTGTTTTTGTTCTCATTGATACCGATTCCTATCACGATTTCGTCCATAAAGGTAAGTGCACGTTTCACTACCGAATAATGTCCGATGGTGAAGGGGTCGAATGTACCCGGAAATATTGCTTTTCTCATGATGCCAAGTCTTCTTCTATAACCAGATTGTCTATAATAAAGTTTTGTCGTTCCATAGTATTCTTACCCATGTAGAATTCAAGCAGTTCTTTCACTGCGTCCGTCTTGCGCAAAGTTACCTGTTCCAAACGCATATCCTTACCGATAAAGTGCTTGAATTCGTCCGGTGAGATCTCTCCCAGACCTTTGAATCGTGTGATTTCCGGATTCGGGCTTAGCTCTTCAATGGCGTTGATACGTTCTTCGTCAGAATAACAATAAATGGTCTTTTTCTTGTTGCGTACGCGGAACAAAGGAGTTTGCAGGATATATACATGCCCTTTCTTGATGAGATCGGGGAAGAATTGCAGGAAGAAAGTAATCATCAGCAGACGGATGTGCATACCGTCCACATCGGCATCGGTTGCTACGATTACCTTGTTGTAACGCAACCCGTCCAAACCATCCTCTATATTAAGGGCAGCTTGAAGAAGGTTGAACTCCTCATTTTCGTAAACTACCTTCTTGGTCAGTCCGAACGAGTTCAACGGTTTACCGCGAAGGCTGAATACAGCTTGGGTAGTCACGTCACGGCTTTTGGTGATGGAGCCGCTTGCAGAGTCTCCCTCAGTGATAAAGATGCAAGATTCTTCTTCCAGTCCTTTTCCTTTCGGGTCGTTCAGATGAATGCGGCAATCGCGCAACTTGCGGTTGTGAAGGTTGGCTTTCTTCGCACGTTCGCGGGCAAGTTTCGTCACGCCTGCGATGGCTTTACGTTCCTTTTCCGACTCCTGTATCTTTTGTTGTATCGTTTCGGCTATGTCCGCATTCTTGTGCAGGAAGTTATCGACTTCCAGTTTGATGAAATCACCTACATACTTGTTGACTGTGATACCACCGGGAGCCATATTGGTAGAACCCAGTTTGGTCTTGGTCTGGCTCTCGAAGATCGGTTCTTCCACATTGACGGCAATGGCGGCAACCAATCCGTTGCGGATATCGGTATAGTCCATGTTCTTGTTGAAGAACTCTTTAATGGTACGGGCGATATGCTCCTTGAAAGCACTCTGATGCGTACCTCCTTGAGTAGTATGCTGACCGTTGACGAAAGAGTAGTATTCTTCTCCGTATTGTCCGGTATGAGTGAAGGCGATTTCGATATCTTCCCCTTTCAGATGGATGATCGGGTAAAGTCCGGTTGCCGTCATGTTGTCGTTCAAAAGGTCTACCAGACCGTTGCGCGACAGAATACGGTGTCCGTTATAAATGATGGCAAGTCCCGTATTGAGATACGTGTAGTTGCGCAGCATTGTCTCGATAAATTCGGGTTTGAAGCTGTAATTCAGGAATAATGTATTGTCCGGTTCGAAGAAGATATAAGTTCCGTTGTCCTCTTCGGTGTTCTGTGTCTCGTCCGCCAGCAACTCTCCTTTGGAGAAAGTGGCGATACGTACCTTGCCGTCGCGGTAGCTTCGTACCTCGAAACGGGAACTGAGGGCATTGACAGCTTTTACACCGACTCCATTCAGTCCGACACTTTTTTTGAAAGCCTTGCTGTCGTATTTGCCGCCTGTATTCAGCATACTGACAGCTTCAATCAGTTTTCCTTGCGGAATGCCTCGTCCGTAGTCGCGAACGCTGACACGAAGATTCTCCTCGACAATGATTTCGATTTTCTTACCGGCCTGCATTTTGAACTCGTCAATACTGTTGTCAATTACTTCTTTCAGGAGGACATAGATTCCGTCTTCGGCGTGCGCGCCGTCGCCCAGTCTACCGATATACATACCGGGACGTGTGCGGACATGTTCCATGTCGCTCAAGTGGCGGATGTTGTCGTCAGTGTACTCTACTGCATCGTTGTTGTCTACAGGTATCAATTCGTTCTCTTCCATAGCTTTTATTTTATCTCTTTAATGAACGCACGGCGGCGCTTATGTTGTTGAGTATCAAAGTAATCCCATTGTGCCTGGACTTTTCCGTTCAGTTCCAGTTCGGGGTTGCTTTCTGCAAAGATAAAACCTAATTTTTGATAAACCGGAATTAAATCGGAAAATAACAAAGCGTTAACACCTTTATTCTGATATTCGGGTTTCACGGCAACGAGTAGTAAATCAAGCATTTTGGCACGACGTTTCATGAATAATGCTTTTAGCAGATAGAACCATCCTAAAGGCAACAACCGCCCGTGCGATTTTTGCAGGGCTTCGGCAAGGGATGGCATGGAGATTCCTACGCAGACCAGTTCGTCGTTGGCGTCGGTGATGAGGGTTACCATGCGCAAATCGAGAATAGGCAGATACATTCTTACATACTGATCAATTTGCTTTTGGGTCAGAGGTGAATATCCGTAGAGGGGACTATAAGCTTCGTTCATCAGTTCGAATATCTTCTGTCCATAGTCTTTGGCTATTTTCTTTCCGGAGGTATATTTCTTTATCTTGAGGTTATATTTGCGTTGAATCAGTTCGGAGATACGCTTATGTTTGTCGGGGATGGTCTCCGGTATGTAGATTTTGTATTCTACCCAGTCGGCATCTTTCTCGAAACCGAGTTTCTCCATGTGTACCGGATAGTAGGGATGGTTGTAGATGGTGGCCATCGTGCTGAGTTGGTCGAAACCTTCCACCAGCATACCTTCTGCGTCGAAGTCGGTAAATCCGAGAGGTCCGACAATGTGAGTCATGCCCCGTTCCTTCCCCCAATCTTCTACGGTTCTTATCAGTGCGGAGGATACTTCCGGGTCGTCGATGAAATCAATCCATCCGAAACGGACGTTCTTGGAACCCCATTTTTCGTTAGCGCGGTTGTTGATGATAGCGGCTACACGACCTACTATCTTATCGTCTTGGTAGGCGAGGAAGTAATCGGCTTCACAGAACTCGAACGCTGCGTTTTTCTTCTTGTTGAATGTGTTAAGCATATCGTCATACAGGTCGGGCACGGAATAGGGGTTATCCTTATACATCCTGTAATTGAAACGAATAAATTTCTTAAGTTCTCTCTTCGTAGAGACTTTCTTGATTGTAATAGCCATATCTCGTATTTATGATTCAGGAAGCAAAGATACGTGATAATCTTTAAATTACAACGCGCAGGACGGCAAAAACTGTGTACGGGGGATGAGCTGCCAAAAATTGACGGATGGTTTAGGTATTGTAAATCAATACTAATGTATAAGCTATATAGCAAACCACCATGATACTTCCCTCTATTCGTGTAATCGTTCGTTTGGCGAAGAATAGCCCGAAGAACCAGAGCAGGATACCGGAACCTACTAATGTGAATAAGTCGAAGTTAGTAATTCCGCTAAGATGGAGCGGGGTGATACTTGCACTGCATCCCAATACGAAGAAGATATTGAAAAGATTGCTTCCTATTACATTACCGATGGCAATCTCCGGATTTTTCTTCAATGCGGCAACGATGGAAGTGGCAAGTTCGGGCAGAGAAGTGCCTCCCGCTACCAAAGTCAGGCCGATAATCGATTCACTGACTCCCAGACTGCGGGCAATACCAGTGGCTCCATCGACAAATAACTGTCCTCCGTATATAAGTGCAGCTAGACCGCCGATGATATATAGAGTGGATTTCCACCAGGGGAGCGATTTGATTTCCTCTTCTTCGGCGGAGTGCTCGGCTGGCTGCGCATTGTCCGTTATAGGCTTGGAAGGACCAGAGGAAGCGATAGCAAATGTATATCCCATAAAGATGGCGAAAAAGCAAAGCAATAACAGACCGTCTACTCTATTTAGAATGTTCTCTGATGCCTTGTCCAGAAAGACATCGTTGGCACAAACCAGTAAAATGATTGAAGAGAGTATGCAGAGCGGTATTTCTTTTCTGAGCGTATTACGGGTGATGACAATCGGGGCAAATAGGGCGGTGCAGCCTACGATCATCAATGTATTGAAAATATTGCTTCCCACTACATTACCGATAGCGATGTCCGCACTGCCTTTGAGAGCGGAAGAAACGCTGACCGTCAGTTCTGGGGCAGAAGTTCCGAATGCGACAATAGTAAGCCCGATAACGATAGGCGGAATGCGAAAGCGTTTGGCTACTGAGGCAGAACCGTCTGTTAATCCGTTGGCACCTAGAAGAATGAGGATAAGTCCTCCTATAAGAAATAATATATTCATAGCTTTTTCTGTTTGAATTGCAAAGATAATCAATTTAGGAATTGTAATGTCAAAAACAATCCGTATGTTTGCTCTGTTTTAGTAAAAAAGAAGTGGATTAACCTTAATTTGTAATCATTTGAATAGTAGAATATGGAAATAAATAAAATAAAGCGGTTGGTGCTGATATTGTTGATGTCTTTTGCAACAATTGGGGCACAGGCGCAGTTGGAGCAGGCTGTCAAAAAGATATTTGCGGGGGATAGTATAACCGGTGTACATGCTTCTATGAAACAGGGATCGGACTCTGCTTATGTGGCAAATTTGCAAAAGACATTGGAGACTGCCCGGCTTAATGAGGCGAATATGCGGATGGAGATGGAGCAGATGAAGCTTCAGATGGCCGCAGCCGATTCAGTGAAGTATGCCCGGCAACGACAACGCATCGATTCTTTGCGTCAGTTTACCAAAGGTATTCCTGTAGTGGCGGATGGCGACACTTTATTTTATCTTTATACAAAACGGGGTGGGTATACTCCTCAACAAAGGGCGCAAATGACCGGTAGCGCCATTGAAGAATTGGGAAGGCGCTTCAATCTTCGTCCCGATTCGGTTTCTGTAGACCATTCGGATATTGTTTCCGATTTGATGTATGGCAATAAGGTGTTGCTGTCCCTTACGGATCAGGACGCTTTATGGGAGGGCGTTTCCCGCGATTCTCTGGCGAATGAGAGACGGCAGAACGTTGTTGACAAACTGCACGAGATGAAGGCGGAACACGGGATTTGGCGAATGGCAAAACGTATTCTCTATTTTGTATTGGTGATTGTAGGCCAGTATTTTTTGTTCCGTCTTACCAATTGGCTGTTCCGTAAGTTGAAAGTACGCATTCTACGCTTGAAAGATACGAAGATAAAACCGGTGTCGATTCAGGGATATGAATTGTTGGACGCACAGAAGCAGGCGAATCTGTTAGTCTTTCTAGCCAGTGTAGGGCGGTATATCCTTATGGGATTACAATTACTGTTTACCGTACCGCTGATTTTTATTATTTTCCCACAGACGGAAGGGTTGGCTTATCGTCTGCTCGGTTATATCTGGAATCCGATTCGTGGAATCTTTGTCGGTATCATTGACTACATTCCTAAACTGTTTACCATTATTGTGATCTGGTATGCAGTGAAATATCTGGTGCGTTTCGTGTTGTATCTGGCACGTGAAGTAGAGGGAGGGCGTCTTAAGATCAACGGCTTTTATCCGGATTGGGCAATGCCGACGTTCCATATTATCCGTTTTCTGCTCTATGCCTTTATGATTGCGATGATTTATCCCTACTTGCCGGGTTCCAACTCCGGAGTGTTTCAGGGAATATCGGTGTTTGTCGGCTTGATTGTCTCACTCGGTTCGAGTACGGTTATCGGCAACATCATTGCCGGATTGGTGATTACTTATATGCGTCCGTTCAAGATAGGAGATCGGATTCAGTTGAATGATACTACAGGGAACATTATTGAGAAAACTCCGCTTGTCACCCGTATCCGTACGCCTAAGAATGAGGTGGTCACTGTACCCAACTCTTTCGTCATGTCGTCTCATACCGTGAATTATAGCACGTCAGCACGTGAATACGGGCTGATTATTCATTCTGAGGTGTCCATTGGTTATGATATCCCTTGGCGGAAAGTAAATGAATTGTTGATTGATGCGGCATTGAATACTCCCGGTGTAGTGGACGACCCGCGTCCGTTTGTTCTGGAAACTTCTTTAAGTGACTGGTATCCGGTATATCAGGTGAATGCTTATATCAAGGAAGCTGATAAAATGCCTCAGATTTATTCAAACCTGCATCAGAATATTCAGGATAAATTTAATGAGGCGGGTATTGAAATCATGTCACCGCATTATATGGCTATGCGGGATGGTAATGAGACGACGATTCCGAAAGATGATTTGAGAAATACAAGTCCTACAGATAAGACTGCCCAAGAAAGTAAGCCGAAATGACTGTGACCGATAGATATATATAGTTAGAGTGTCCCTTTCATCACGAAAGAGACACCCTATGTCGTGTGTTTTTTCTGAGAGTAGAATTTATCTTTTTAAGAGAACTTATTTCTTTCGGGTGATTGTATAAAGCACATTTCCTTTCTTGTCTATCATGCGTAGATTAAGTTCTTTCTTGTTGATAGAGCAGATGGAGAAACCCGGTTCAGGACTACAGAATTTTGTTCCTTCGATGGGCTTTACTTTGCGTGCCAGTGATGCAGAGGAATTGACAATATAGTCGATGTCACTTTCCGGAACGCGGATATGCTGGAAGTTGTGGATATGTCCGCAGATATACATATCTACTTTATATTTGCGCAAGAGAGGGTCTATACGTTTCTGCATGTCCATCCGTTCGCTTTCTTCTTTCGGGGTGTATGCGTAGATAGGATGGTGTCCGGCTACGATAATCCAGTCTTCTTTGGCATTAGCCAGCACAGAATCCAGCCATGCCAGTTGTTTGTTGATATCCTGTTTGCAGGCATCGGGGTATTTATCATTCTCTTTGCGGTATTTGTCGATCAGAGGAGTCGTGTCAATCCAAATGATACGGATGGTTGTACCTTCTTCTTCGAATCTCTTTGTGTAGTAACGGTCGGGCATTGTCCAACGGCGGCTAATATTGGTGTAGTCCAATACAGCTTGTGTGTTACCGCGATATTCGTGATTTCCCAAAATCGGAAACCAATCAATCATCAATTCCGGATGAGAATAGATAAGTTCGTAGTTGGTCATCCATAAGGGGTCGTTCACGCTGCGCACTCCTTCGAAATGATGGATATCCCCGGTAGCCAGGACGAATTCGGGACTGACCTCTTCTCCCATCGTACCCATCAGTTCGGCAATCGGTTTTTGGTCATAGTATCCGTTACGTCCCAAGTCGTTCGCTATATAGAAGTTGAACTTCTGATCAAATATAGAATAATCCGTCAATTGTGCCTGAGCGAATGTACAGACGGAAATCAATGCTAGAATCAATAAACCTTTAATCTTTATATTCATATTCTGTTGTATATTAGATGTTTGTAAATGTATGCAATTGTTTTGATTTTTGAGGGGCTGTTGGTTTAAAAGGAACAAATCAGCCCGTATCAGAAGTTGACTTTTACTCCGGCGTTAATCTTCACTCCATAGTGTTCTGACTGCATTGTACGGTCTTTGACGCCTTGATAATAACGCAACGGCTGGTTCAGCAAATTGGTGGCATCCGCATAGAACGTAGTCTTTATTTTCTTCCCAAACGTATAGCTGGCGTTCAAGTCCATGTAATTGACAGCATCGTAATAGCGGTCTAGTGCGGCAACTTCTCCCATTTCATCGATAAAACTGGAGGCGTAGTTATAAGAGAGACGTACGTTGAATCCTTTCTTCTCGAAATAGAGAGAGGCGTTGGCTGTGTGTTCCGGAGAACCGGGAAGAGACAAGTCTTTTTCATTTTCACGTCCTTCGAAGTTAAAGTTGTTCACTTTAGTGTGGGTATAGGTGTATGTGCCGTAGAATCCGATACATTTCAGTGCGGGAGCAATGAAACTGAAATCACGTTGGTAAGCAAGTTCTACGCCTAATAGATCTGCATCACCTGCATTTTTGGGCTGAGTGAATTTTTTGTATTCGTTATTCTGGTAGGTATAATCTCCTATTACCTGGTCTACAATGAAATCGTTGATTTTCTTGTAGAAAATGCCTGCACTGACCAAACCTACACTTTTAAAGTAATAATCTGCACTTAAATCGAAGTTGTAGGATATAGTCGGAGTTAAATCAGGATTACCCATCACCAGCTCGTTGTCGCTACGGTTGATATTCACGCACGGGATCAATGCCGAATATTTGGGACGGCTTAATGTTTCTGTAAAAGATGCGCGTACTTTGAAATCGTCGTTTACATCGTATTTGAATAAGACGCTGGGGAGCCAGTTGACATAGTCGTTTTTATGCTCACCGGTCGGTTCGAGGCTTTCATCTTCGTTTTCATCTACGTTCCAATTCCAGCCGTTGTATTTGATATGAGTGGCTTCCATACGGAGTCCTAACATCATCTTTATTTTCTTTCCGAGATTTTGGTCGAAACGGAAGAAAGCGGAAGTGACGTTCTCTTTGGCGTGGTAATTGCCGGAAGACTCTTCAAGAACCTGCTCGCCTTCCATATTGGCCAGATTGAGTGATCCTAAGTATTCTTTGGAGACGAAATCCGTAGCTTTGTATTGGCTGCCGGGCATGAAGCCGTCTCGGATCTGACTGGTAAGATTGTTCATGTATTCTGTATCGTAGGTGTCTTTATATGCATCTGCGTAGTCGTAGCAGATTACGTCACGGTCTTTTGTCTTGGAAACATATTTGGCTCCGAACTTCAGACTGTTGCCGTAGATACCGTTGGTTAAAGGCAGTTCGAAGTTGACTTTGAATTTCAGGTCATTTTCATAGATTTCCTGATTGCTTTCGGTCAGTTCCTTTACTTTCCATTTTCCTCTTTCACCGTCTGCTTTTCCATTGTGGAGGCTTACATCTGTTGTCACGTATGGAAAACGGTCGCCTGCATCTACGACGTCGAATCCGAGAAAGTCCTGTTTCAGGTTAAAATATCTTTCGTTCGGACGATCTTCGGTGGCACGTGCGTAAGAAGCTCCCCAATCCATAGATAGTTTGCTGAATTGGTGCTCTCCACCCAGACTGAAATCCATAGTCTGCTGTAGTTCCAAACGGGCATTTTTATTGTTGGGTGTGCCTCCTTTAGTTTCTATTTGTGCGGATTGTTGCATTTCACCTTCGTCATCCAGTCCTGTCTTGTCCAGGTCCTTATAAGTGACACGGTAACGGTTTTCCCAGTCATGACGGCGGTTATAGATACCCTGCAATGTCAGTCTGTGGTTCGGGTTTATATCGTAGTCGAAGGCCAATGAGTAGCTTTGGCGTTCACGGGTTACGTAGTATTGGCGTTTTTGTGCTTCTACCATGACTCCTTCTCCTTTCTTGTTGACATCATATTCGAACTCCACATCGTCCGATCCTACCGGAGCGTTTTGGTAGGAGATAGCGGCCATTACTCCTAATTTATTATTGAAGAATCGATCACCGTAGGTAAGCCCCAGATTCAATTGGGCTTTTTCACTGACCCAGTTGTATCCGGTTCCGGCAGTAGCACTGAAAGTACGTTTGTACGGAGTGCTTTTCGTGACGAGATTGATGGAGCCTCCGATAGCGTCTCCGTCCATATCGGAAGTAACTACTTTATTCACTTCAATGGTCTGTATCATATCGGCGGGAATCAGGTCGAGCTGAACGTTTCGCGTATCACCTTCAGCGGAAGGAAGGCGGTTGCCGTTGATGGTTACGGAACTAAGGTCGGCGGAAGTTCCGCGTACTTGTCCGAAGCGGGCTTCTCCTTGGTCATATTGTACGTTGATACCATTGATACGTTTCAACGCATCTCCGATATTAGAGTCGGGGAATTTACCGACTTGGTCGGCTGAAACGACATTAGTGATTCCCAGATTGTTTTTCTGTGCATTGATGGCACGGCGTTGTCCTTGGAAAGCACCGCCTACCACTATTTCCTGCAGTTCCAATCCTTCGTTGAGCACTACATCTTTTTCGAGTGTCTTTCCGGCAGGAATGGTTATCTTCATTTCGACAGGAGAGTAACCTACATAACTTACTTTTACGGTGTATGTGCCGGGAGTAAGATTGGCAAATGTGTAGTAACCGTTGATATCACTTGTTACTCCGGTGTGTAATTTTTCAATATAGATGGAGGCTCCCGGCAGAATCTGTTTGGAAGTATCCACAATGCGTCCGCGGATAGTACCTTGTTTGACTACGTTCACTTTTTCTTCTGCAAGAGTGTTACCGCTTGTACTCATAATTAAAAGAACTAATGAGAGTAATCTGATAAATCGTTTCATAAATGTTAGCGTGCGTTAATTATTTGCTGCAAAAGTAGAGGGGTGACGTTTCTTGCTTTTTACAGTTGGTTGAAGAACGCATAACAAATATGTTACGTTTATATTACGGCATGTGAGATGTCTACTTGATTTTCTCGCAGCGGATCAGGACTTTCTGTTCGTTGTTTAATGTGCTGGCAAATAGATAAGTATCTCCTCCTTCCGATAGCTTGATCCGTTTACGGAGTTCGGCTACCGTAGCCGGGAAGTTGCGGATGGTGATGTTTGCTTTCTTGAGGTCGGCCAGACATTCTTTGCTTTCTTTTTTATTGAAGCTGCATTGATTGACAATCCGGAATATTCTTCCGGGAAAGTTATCAATCAAGGTGTCGGAGGTGTAAAGATGACTGTTGGGGTGTAATTTCCTTATAGGAAAAGCGGATGACAGGCTTTTGAAAGCTCCGGCTTTCAGAAGGGAGGCATTAGGCTCATACAAATATTCATCTAAAGAATCTGTGTAGTTGCATTGGCTGCATTGTTCCTGTTCTCGGGTGAATGTAAAGTGTTGTCCTTCTTGCTCTCCTTTGGTGGAGAGGTTGACACAATGGATTTTGATTTCTTGCGGTATTGTCTGACCGAGAATCAGCAGTAACTCCTTACATTCGTTATTGACGGATATAATATGGACTTCCTGTGTCTGTTGCAGTTCTCGTAGTGCCAATGAAAGGTCGAGCATAGGGGAGAGCTTTACCATTACTTGCTTGGCCTTATTTAGTAAGAGTCCTTCGAGTGCGGCTACGTCGGGCTCGCAGTCGGAGATAGCGACAGCTTTACCTCCGTGCTCATTGCGGCGGGCGGGATCGAGAAAGATACAGTCTACCGGAGACATTGCTTTCAAGTGAGCTATTCCGTCTTCGTTCTTTACATTAATGTGGTTTAGGCCCAATATGTGGAAGTTGTGTGCGGCTATTCCGCACAATTCTTCTTGTCGTTCTACATAAGTGACGGATTTGAATTTTTCGGCAAGGAATGAACAATCTACCCCGAATCCTCCGGTCAGATCAGTTAAGGAATCTCCTTGCAGGAGACCGGCTTTGTAATAGGCGGTGATCTCCGAAGAACATTGTTCTAAGGACAGGTGCTTGGGATATCTTATATCTTCTATCTTTTTCCACGATGGAATCTTTTCTGCGGCGATTTGCCGTCCTGCAATCTGAGTGATAGCAACCGGCATATCTACATCCGGATATTTTTTGCTTTGTAAAGCAAGAGTACGTACATCGTCTGTTGAATGTTCGCGGATAAAAAGTCGGGTTTCAGAGGAGATATACATAAAGATATGGTTATATGATACGATAATGTGATTAATGATGGGGTGCCGGTCATGGAATTAATTTATATTTCTGTTTAGCTACATCCCGGCTGCAATAATTGAAATGCCACCATTCACTGGGGAGTGCACGAAATCCGGCTTTTTTCATTACTGTCCGTAGTAGTAACCGGTTCTGATGTTCCGTCTCGCTTATTTTTCCATTGCGTACCAGCTCGTTTTCCTGTGTGATATGGGCTTCTACACCCAGATGGTCTACTTTCGTCCCCATAGGCAATGGTTGTCCAAATGAATCCAGAATACTGATATCCACGGCTAAGCCATAATTATGTAGTCCACCACCCCGATTCGGATTGGAGACGTATTTGTATTTGGAGGTTCCTTTCACTACATTCCACATTTTTTTCTGTACAGACATTGGACGGGCGGCATCGTAAATGATGAGGCTATAAGACGGGTGTAATTCCTTTAAAGCTCTTTGTGCCTTCACGAGAGCATATGCGGCGTCCGGGTGCAAATAAGCTTCTGTCAGATTATCGTAAAGGACTTCCCCGGTGAAGTTATCATCCTGTGTGTACATTAGCTGTACAGCAAGACTATTGTCTAGCTCAGTAACGTTTATCAATCCTAGAGAATCCATGTATAGAGCCATCGAACTTTTTTTAGGTTGAGGGGTTCTTGGGGGTACTCCGGAAATGTACGGGAACCATGTTAGTAGTAGGTAGAGAATAGGCAGATAGCATTTCAGCATCATCATTATACTTTTTATTTTGTATGCCAAAGATACTCTTTTTGCTTTTAGCTTGCAAATGAGGCTATATCTAAAATATAATTTATTCCCGTTTTCTTCCGATGAAATGGGCGATTTTTAGATATTCATTCTCAGGTGATAGTCCTACCTTGTATATAATTATTTGTGTATATGTACTATTCTTTATATGTGGATGGATTTTTTTTTATAACTATTTCTCCTTCCTACCTGTAATGTGCTGATAAAGTAATACATTTGTATCCATAATAAAAATGTTCTAGTAACATAATCTAAATCAGTCTTATGAATTTTAGAATATAAAAAAGACAGCTGTTTGTGAAAATCGCTAATATTGTTTGTTTGTGTTATCCCATTTTGAGTCAAGTGTGACTTCAAAATGGGATTTTTTGTTGTGTGGCATACCGGAACACCACCCAAAAACTATCAGAAATGACCTAAAAATAGTCGGCGGATAGATTTTCCCCTAAAAAATGTTTATTCTCGGTTCATTGCTTCCATCGAATTCTCGTAAACTTGCATCATCGAATTGAAACAAGTATTCACAAATTAAAAGTAACGCATATGAAAAGTTTAAGCTTCGAGAAAGACCTGGTAGGAGTACAGGAAGAATTGCTCCGTTTCGCTTATAAATTAACAACCGATCGCGAAGAAGCAAACGATTTGTTGCAGGAAACTTCATTAAAAGCCTTGGATAACGAAGATAAATATACCCCCGATACAAACTTCAAAGGATGGATGTACACTATAATGCGCAACATCTTTATTAATAACTATCGTAAAGTGGTACGAGACCAAACGTTCGTCGATCAGACTGATAACCTCTACCATATAAACCTGCCACAAGATTCAGGATTTGAAAGTACGGAGAGCGCTTATGATTTAAAAGAGATGCGCCGTGTGGTTAATGCCCTTCCAAAAGAATATAGAGTTCCGTTTGCTATGCACGTATCCGGATTTAAGTATCGTGAGATTGCTGAAAAACTAGATCTTCCTTTGGGAACAGTAAAAAGCCGTATTTTCTTTACTCGTCAGAGGTTACAGGAAGAATTGAAAGATTTCCGCTAAATAGGTGAAGATTGTTTTCTGTTTACATTAATAATTTATAGATGGGTAGTCTGAGCAGGCTACCCATCTTTTAGTTTGCAGATTACTTTACCAGTTACTAATAGAAAGCATATTGCAAAAAAGTTTTCTAGCCACTTCGGCTGCCGGTTCTTGTGACAGTAAGTTGTCTACAACATCAAGTGTAGAGTAGATTATTCTCCCTTTACCATAAGGAATGATTCCCAAAGTAGAACCTAGGCAAAGGGGGGGGGAGTACGATAGGAGCCTACAATCATTTCATCACCTTCCAAATAGAACCCTAATTTCTTATCTCCCTCGTGCACCAATGCTTGGTAAGGCCCATAGCTGTGTTGGTGGGCAGTCCATTAAACAGGGGATGTTCTTTTACGAAGTGAATGCCACCTATCCAATTGCGTCCTACCGAGTAAAATCCTTTATAGACACATCCGGTAGCCTGTGCTATGGCATCCATCCACGACTCGGCTGATTTGAGGAGTATTAGTGTAGTTCCGTCTTTTTTCACCCTGTCAAGCAAATGCTGTGGTGAGATGCTCGCCGAGTTGGGAAGTGACCATACTAATTGTACACTGCCCGGAGGAGCATTTTGACTATATTCCACACTTATCTCTATCTCTTGTCCTGCTTCCAATTGGAAAGGACGGGTGATATCTGTGAGGTTCTACAAACTAAAAGAGACTCTATTCCCTTAGGAATGAGCCTCTTAGTTTGTGGACCAGCCTGGGCTTGAATCAGGGACCTCCAGATTATGAGAACGATAAGATGATTTTCTGTGATAGTTCGATTTACTAATCTTAATTAAGTATCAGATAGTTGCGAATTTTACTATCTCCTATAAAACTCACTAAACACCTCTAACTGAAACCGTTTGTTTACGCATTGTTTACGCAGAATTAGAGGGAATAAAGATTGCTATTTAACTCATTAGGAGTAATGCTAAGTACCCTCTTTTGTTTTGCATAAAGCATAATGTTGTCGCAAATAATTTATAATTTTGCGACAAACCCAATGTAATGGCAAGCATAGAAGACCATATTTTGACTGAAGTCGGGAACCTGTTTTTATCGTATATCTTAGAGATAAGAATTCACCTGGATATGGCAATCTCTCGTTAGTCTTTTAGCTCATTCTGTAATCTGCCTAAAATATATAATACTATTTTGCACGATAGAACGATTGTCATAAAACCAATATAAACCTTCTCCCAAGATGTGAATTTTCTTTTCGGTTGACCTAATACTTTTCTCAAATGTTCCATTGTATTCAAAATTTAAGTTAGGGACAAAGATGGTCAACACAGCATTCCTTTTGCAGGAATACTGAGGCAAAGACACAGACAAGGTCAAAGTCTAAGACCGGATGTTTTTATAGCTGCAAACATCCGCCGTTTGTTAGTTAGACATTCCAATTCTAATTCCAATTAAATGCAAGCGACAATCTCTGCCCCATCAAAGCCGTGATTAGCATCCATTGAGATGTAAGTTCGCGACACCTTTTTTATGCTTCAAGCCGACTTAGTTGCTCATAAGTGTTTTGTAAGGCTTCCGGTACATTGATTTTCAATTTAGAAATGCGTTCCAGCTCTTTCAGTTGCCATTCTTTGTATTGAGTGTAAAGTGTCATGTGGCATTGTTTTTCACTTTCCAGTTCCTGCTTGAACCGATGCGTATTTTCTAGAATCTGTTTCTCGGCTTGTTTTTTGATAGCAAACTTCATTTTATTCAGCTCCCGTTCATTCTGACGATGCCATTTTTGGAGTTACGAAAACACATCTTCTACTTTTTGCGGGTCAACGGAAGGAATGTGAGTGTAAATCAACGTGTCTTTTCCATTTCCTTCGGTGCTGTAAGGTTTCATGATTCTGTTTTGGAGTTCTTCACGGGCTAAAGAGAATTGGCCTCCGGGATGGATATATTTCTCAATAGTAGCAGCTACGGCTTCCAATTGCAGATAGCGGTTACGCTCTTTGATATTCATCTGAGCGATGATATCCACTTCCGTCGTTTCTTTCGGATAGGATGGGCTAGAAGGTATTTCGACTCCCTGAAGCGTACACCATTCTTCAAACATAAAGTTTGCTACCTGTTTCAATTCCTTGTCTTTAGCTTTGACTGCTTCCCTTATCCAAGCGCAAAAGTGTTCATTGAGACTATGTCTTTCAAAAGAGGACGAACCAGACTCAGCATATCTTCGTCATAACCCACACAGACGGTCTTCCCCGATTCGGAAGTTGAGCCTACAATATCGACTTTCGTAGTCACAAAGGTCATGTTTTTCAACTTTGCTTCATTCTCGGCCATGACCTCTTGCGCCAAATCAGCCAAATGCGATGCCGATGTGGAAGTCAGCCCATGCTCACTGAAAAATACTTCACTTACTTTTTCCATATTATATTCGATTTATATCCTTATCCATCGTTCTTCCGACATTCCTCCACCAAGCGAGACAAGCAGGAGAAGCATTATGGCAGAAATAATATATATCCAAATGAACATGACAATCTGCTCTCGTTTCATTTCGTTCCTCCATGAAATGTTCTTTCCATACTCTTTCGTGCAATCTCTTCCGTCCCGCCAAAGTAAGTAATTTCCCACAGCAAGCCTGCAACAAGCTCTTGAGGCGTAATCACAATATCTTTCTCCACCACCACTTCCATGCCCGCTATTTCCGACCATAACGGATAACAGGCCATAGGGCAATCTAGATGGTTGTCTACCTTGTCATAAACCGAACAGTTCATGTCAATCATCGGGCTACAGGTTTCCCAACGATATCCTAAGCGAATGTAATATTGGGATGATTTTGCTTCCAACGCTTGGACGTTCTGATAAATTCTTTCCCATTTGTCCAAATCGAGATGTTCGACCAGTTTCGGTTCGTTGGTCTGCCATAAATTTAGGAATGCCGGTCTGATTTCGGCAAAACTGAATTGCGAAAAAAGTTCCTTGAATGTCATAGTGCCTATTTTAGAGCAATAAATTCCCTCAACCCACCCTCGTCTTTCCTTCCAAACAATCGGTACAAGGTAATGCAGAATAATCTTCCCCCAGAGGCCGTGTACGCTATGCGTTTGTACACCGTGCCGGAGATGCGCGGTAATAACCATGCTTCTACCAGCTGCCACCTTGGTTTGTTGCCCCTGCCATGCGATAAGGAAGTGCCGCCATTGTCTGTTACAAAGAAGGACTATACCTTATTATGTCAAATTAAATCTACCGACCAGTTCAGGCTTTGTAGCTTCATATCCAAGTTTCGGAGCTGTTTGGGATAGTTGTCCGTAACCTTTCTTAATTTACCCACGTCCACCATGTGAATATATTTTATCTCCTGTCGCCCGTAACGGTCATTTTCAACAACGTGTTTCAAGAGGTCGCGCATTACCGTCAGACGCAACTTCAATGTGTCTTTGCGGGCAATCATTTGGATGAGAGTTTCTCCCTCGTACACGGTTTGCATGTTGGTGCGGTTAATCCGATAAACAATCACCTCGAATTGCAAAAGGCATTCATCCAATTCTTTATACAATTCATTCACGTTCTCAGAAGGTTGCTCACCTTCCTGCACCTTAGCACTGTATTTCAGCCGACTCTTCAATTGGTCGATTCTGTTTTGCAGGTCGGTGTGGATGCTTAATGCTTCTGCCAGTTTCATTCTATGTCTCCTATTTGGTTTGATGATGCAAAGTTCCGTCATCAAAGTGCCAAATCGCAGCACAAGGCGAAGATATTTTGTATTTCCATTATAAATTTTCGAACCACATGTAGAGTAATGCAAACGAAAGCAGACGGAAAAATAATCTGCCTATGCTCCAATTCGGCACATCGAAATGTTTCCTTTGCCACAAAATAAAATACCATCTTATGAAAAATAGAGAAGATTGGAAAGAGGTTGTCAAAAAGAGGCAAAATAAAATGGAGGCGTGGAGGCTTTCTTTTCTTTCAGTAGAAGAATTATTATGCCTGCAGTTGCTAGGTTATTCTTCCAAGCAACTATATGAAAACGTGGAAAGCGAAAGATATTCACTGAAAGAAACGGCTTCCATGTCCATCCGCGAACTCGACAAGGCAAAACGAATATTGGACAGGCAGACAAAAGCAGGAGTGATTACCATCCCTTATAATGACGAAGCGTATCCTCATCACTTCCGCAATTTATGCAGAGATGCACCGTTGCTCATCCACGTGCTGGGGAATAAGGATTTACTCAACCGTGAGGATAATGTAGCCATTATTGGTGCACGCGCAGCAGACAAGGAAGGCCTGAACATGGCCTACGAGTTTGCTGAACAGATGGGCAAGCAAGGACATATCGTCATCAGCGGCTTGGCTTTGGGTTGCGATACGGCCGCCCACCAGGGCTGCCTCGATGCGGGCGGACAGACAATAGCAGTGGTGGCCTCGGGCTTGGACATCACGCATCCCAAGGTGAACAAGTCGTTACAGGATGAAATAATCGCCAAGGGCGGAACCATCCTGTCCGAACATCCTTTCGGCGTGAAAGCCAACCCCACGAGATTAGTGGCGCGTTGCCGTATGCAGGTCGTTTTGACCCAATCGGTCATTGTGGCCCAATGTCCCATCATCAGCGGCACGATGTATGCCGTGCGTTTCGCCCAGGAATATAACGGAGTCCCCTTTGGATGGGAAAACAATGTTTATTCTGTCCAGTATGATACGCAGAATGAACTGAACTCAGGCAACAAGTTCCTGCTCGATTATAACTTGGCTCTGCCCATTAGACTTGGGCAGGAGATAACATTAGACTTAGATAATAAAATTGTTATAGCATAACACTCTATTATAAATAATTATGACACTAAAAGAATTACTAACGCAAGTCGGCTTCGACGAACTTCTTCCGCATCTGAAAAGACACGAACCGGAGCATCTTGACAATCTCTACGCCTTCCGCGAGGCATACGACATCCTTCGTAACATGGAACCTGCAAATAATTTTGAAGGTAAAATCTTTGTAGAATGGCATGGCGGAGAATGGGAAGATGAAGAAAAATGGATTGGCGTAGGCCCGATGCACGACTGTACTTGGGAAGAAGATTTGGCCAAAGAAATTGTCGTGGCGGACGATGTGCATATTTCCAAAATAGAAATCGCTATGCACTGTCTATGGGAAATCACTTATTGGGGATTCTCACCTGACGAAAGAGAAGAAACATGGCAAAGAAAATTTGGGCCAAAGGTTTTGAATAATAAGTATGAAGTTGCTTTGGATAAACTGGAGGAAAGCATCTGGCGGCATCAAACTCCACGCCGACTACGCAGCAAGGGGAAGGACGGCGTTATGTTACGTGGACAAACGCGCGCGATTTCTTTAATAATTGCATGAACCGCTCAAAACGAAAGCGAGAATACCGTCAAGACAAACGGGAAGAATATCTGCGCAAAATGGCCGCACGAGAGAATTTGGTAAGGACACTTTCTGCCGAAGGGAGCAGTTTCCGGCGAAACGATGTGGAGTTTCTACTCAATGTCCAATACGGCAGACAGTATGATTACCTCTCAGAGACGCAAAATACCAATTCGCGCCTCACCTACATTTTGGAGTCAATGACCCAATATCAGCTGCTCGACCTTACGAAGTATGACAGTGCCGTTATCTTCATCCGTTGTCCTTCTCACTGCCCGCTGGATGAAACGGAGCTTGAGGCCTTCCGTAAATCCGTGATGCAACATCTTGGATACACAAACATGTTGTTCGGTACGCAGACAGAAAATTATGAAAAAGAGGAAGTAAAGGTTACGCTGTTATTGAACAAGAAATAAGTTTAAGACAGGGACGCCAATATACCGGTGTCCCTGTCTTATCTTAGGGTTATTGCCGATAATGTTTGTTTTACTCCCACCACTCCCTCATCTTGTAAAGACGTATTCGGTAATATAGCCGCTCCATCTTGCGGACATATATCTTCTCGCCATAATAGTACTTGTCGGGAAGACCGTCTTCTTCATCACTTGGTGCAGGCGCTTCTTCATAAGCGTCCACTAGAGTGGAAGGAACTATATCCTTTACATTTCTGGTATTCATTCGTTCAATCTGTTGCCGGGAGATGTGCAGGCCATCGCCTTTGATATGTTGCAGCAGGCTGATGCAAATATCTATCCAGCGGTTGAAGCCGAAGTTACCATTCTCGTCCGCTATCAAAGAATGTGAGAAGTAAGCCCTCATACAACGCAATTTGGCACACTCCAAAGCATACAGATATTGCCAGTCGTATTGTGGGGCATGGGCGGCGTGTTCCGCTAACTCGTCGATGAGTGGTTGCAGGTATTCTTTCTTCCATTCGCTGAAACGCTTGCGGTGATACCACAAGCCACGTTCATAACTTGCGGTAAGCATTTTTTCGAAGCTTCTTTCTTCTTCCGTAGACTTATGCCCGTTGCTACAGTGGTATGTGTTCCATTCAGAAAATACCGTCACCCATTGTTCGAATTCCTCGTCAGATTGCAGTTCCTTCGGTATGCGCATTCTGCGTTTCAACAAGTCCTTTTTCTCTTTTTCTGAAAGATGGGAAACATCGGCCAACGGATAATCATAATTGTTATGCTTCAGTCCTATCAATTCTTGGGGTTTACTCATATCATTCTGCTGCTTTGAAGTTATACACAGGCTTTATCACATTCACAATGCTCACCGTGTCGCGGATATTTCCGATGATTTCATCCTTCGGCTTGTACACCATGGGTGACTCATCCTTGGTGTCTTCCGACAAACTTTCGCTGTATATGCCCAGCATAGAAGCACGGTAATCATCCATGGAGATGCTTTTGAAGGCCTGACTCCGGCTCATGACGCGTCCGGCGCCGTGCGGGGCCGAGCAGTTCCACTCCGCATTGCCCTTGCCGATGCAGATAAGCGACCCGTCGCGCATGTTTAGCGGGATGATGCACTTCTGTCCTTCATAGGCGGCTATCGCCCCCTTGCGGATGATGTTGTCGTCGCCTATGTAGTTATGCACACTTTCAAATGCTAAATCATTTTGCATCAATTTGACATAGCCTTGAGAAATGAAGTAATCCATGATAAGATGGGCAATCAGACTACGGTTCATCTTGGCCCAATGCTGGCAGAGACGCATATCATGCAGGTAATCTTCACGATAAGCACCTTCCAGATAGGATAGATCGGGCGGTATAGTTGGCTTGCGCATTTTGAATGAATTGTGCAGTTGGCGTATGGCATCCTGCAACGCATTCTTACGTCCCGTCGCTTTGTATTCGGCAATCATGCGGTTTTGTTCTTCCATCAGTTCGGCCCATCCAAACTGGCACTTTACGGCTAACTTCTGATAAATTTGCGCCACCTGTTTCCCCAAGTTGCGGCTTCCGGTGTGAACAACCAAGTAGCTTATGCCGCATTCGTCTTTATCCAACTCAATGAAATGATTTCCTCCGCCCAGCGAACCGATGGAGGCGTTCAAGCGTTTAGTTCCCTTCAGTTCGCGATAGCAGCGCAACTGCTTGATGATATCTTTGGCTGCGCGATATACATCCATATACTTTTGCGGGAGCGGCGCATAATTGCAGTCTCGGTAATTGCGACCGGACGGTATGTAGTGAAGAATAAACTCGTTGAAAGTATGATAGTCTATGTCACCCACGCAGACAAACGGTTGCACCAAGATGCCACAACCTATGTCCACACCGACAATATTGGGAATCACCTTATCGCCTAAATCTCCCGTAAAGCCAATGACGCAGCCTGCTCCGGCATGGACATCGGGCATAATGCGGATTTTACACTTGCTGAACACATCGATGGACAGCAATTCCTTGATTTGCTCGCGGGCGCTGTCTTCGATGTGGTTAGTATAAATTTTTACGTTATAGTTCTCTATCGTTTTCATTTTGCTTTATGAAAGGATGCGTATCTTCAACTGTTTCTTTTCGCCCTCGACCAACTTGTTCCACAGGCGTGAACGTTGCAAAGCGGATGCCGGAATATAATCCTGGTATCTCTCCAGAAACTCCATGCTATACAATTCGTTCCGGTGATAGCAGTCTATGATTTCGCTCCAATCCCAATACTCGGCAAACTGTTCCAAAAGCGCGGGAGTAAGTTCGATGTCGGAGTTTCTTGATAATTCACGCCAATTCCAATATTCCTTGTATTTCTCCAGATTCTCCGCCGTAAACAGATGCTCATTGTCCGAACCGGAAAGTTCCTCCCAGTCCACTTTGTTCTTAAACTTCTCAATCATGGATGCAGTCCAAAGGATGTTTCTGTTGCCGGAAATTTCTTTCCACGACACCTTGTCCTTGTACTTTTCCAACAGTGGCTCATTCCACGCAAACTCGCTTGACAGTTCTTTCCATGCGGCTTCTTCCAATACCTTAGCCATAAAATCGTTGTTCCAGTTCTTTGTTGCCATACTACTTGTCATTAAAAGGTTTAACATCTATTCTGCCGCAAAGTAAAGGGCGTTAAATGCCAAAACAAAGCATAACATAAAAGAAATGCAGAAAAGAACGAAATTTTTAAGGTTGGGCTACGATTTGGCACAGGGGAATATATAACTTTGTGGCATAACCATAAAATGACAGTAGTATGGCAGCAAATCTCTTTGGGCGGTATGTCTGGCTGATAGATACCCTGCGCCGATACAAACGCCTGACATTCCAAGAAATCAGCGAGCTTTGGCAGGAAAGCGGGCTGGGCTATGGTGAGGAATTGCCTTTGAAAACCTTTCATAATCACAAGAAAGCTATTAAAGACATCTTCGATGTATATATAGAATGCGACCGGAAGGACGATTACCGCTATTACATAGACGAGCCGGAACGGTTGGAAGGAAACAACCTGCAAAGCTGGCTGATAAGTTCCTACGCTACATTGAACCAAATACAGGCGGACAACAAACTGGAAGACCGGATTATTTTTGAAAATATTCCATCGGGACAAACCTGGCTCACGCACATAGCCGAAGCCATGCGGCGCAATCATGTGTTGAGTGTCACGCACCAAGGGTTCGGCAAACCGGAAGCCTGCACGTTTGAGATTGAACCTTATTGTCTGAAAGTCGTGAAGCGTCGTTGGTATGTGGTGGCACGCAGTCCCTACTATTCAAACTGGAACAAAGAGAAAGGCATCAAGCCCGCCGATGTCTACCGGGTATATGCCCTCGACCGTATTTCAGACATTCAGGACACGGGCAAGACATTTAAGATGAAAAAGGATTTCGATATCAATCATTATTTTGAAGGATGCTGCGGAGTAATCACATCGGATGAACCCATACAGCGCATTGTTCTTTTGGCTTATGGCGGTTTTGCCGATTATCTGCGTTCCTTACCCTTGCACGAATCACAACGAGAGATAGAGGGCGATGATGAGTCCACGCTGTTTGAGTACCATCTGAAACCGACTTTCGATTTCTACCAGCTGATTCTTGCTCAAGGCGACCAAGTGGAAGTGCTGGAACCGGAATCTGTGCGCGATGAAATGCGCAATTTTGCTAAAAATATGTTGGACTATTACACTTGGGAGGAGGATAAACCATGCAAGGAATAAATTTCATAGCCATCGACTTTGAGACAGCCACAGGCAAACGAGCTTCCATTTGCGAGGCGGGCATCTGTGTGGTGCGTGACGGAAAGATTGTGGAAACCCGTTCGTGGCTCGTCCGTCCGCAAGGAAATAGCTACAGCTATTGGAACATGCAGATACACGGCATCCGCCCGAATGACACGGCTGATTCTCCGGAATTCCCGGAAGTATGGACAGAAATCAGCAAATACCTTAAAGACATTCCCGTACTTGTGGCTCACAATGCCGCTTTCGACATCGGTTGTATCCGTCACTCGTTGGAATTATACGGCATGGAGAAGCTGGAGATCACTTATTATTGTTCCCTCCGTGCGGCACGCAAACTTTATAGCTTCGGCTGCAACAGTTTGGACTATCTCTGCGACCAGTTCAGGATACCTTACGGGCAACACCACCGGGCAGGGGATGATGCGGAAATGTGCGCACGGCTGTTTCTGAAGGAATTGGAGGATGCCGGATGGTGCGGATGGGAAGAGATGGGGAATTGTGGTGGAAAGTTGTAAAATGAAAAACAAACTTATGATACGATGAATACATTAGAATTAAAATCCATTGCGGAACTGCAGGACATGGCGTTTTATATTCCTGCCTATCAACGGGGATATCGTTGGACGCAACAGCAAGTGAAAGATTTGCTGAAAGATATACTTGAGTTCAGCGGGAAGAAAGGTAATGCCAGCATTTATTGCTTGCAGCCATTAGTCATCGTGAAAAGACTTTCCGATGAAGATTCAGTAATGAAGCGAATACATGAGGCAAAAGATTTGAATGAAGTAAGACACTTGCTGAAAGAACAATGGGAAGTAGTGGACGGACAACAGAGACTGACTACCATTCGCCTTATTTTAGAAGTGTTACAGCAACCTCATTTCTACGATATTGAGTATGAGACCCGTAAAAACAGCGCCTCTTTTTTAGATGGCATTATGAACGGAATTCCAGACTCTAATGTCAAGGAAAACATTGATTATTACTACATCAAACAAGCTGTCAATTGCACCAACAATTGGCTGAAGGGAAAAGACATTGACCGTTTTCGAAACGTTTTGCTCCATCAGGTAAAGTTCATTTGGTATGAAACCCAAGAGAATAACCCCAAAGAGGTGTTTACACGGCTGAACATCGGAAAGATTTCGTTGACCAATGCAGAGTTAATAAAGGCACTTTTACTAAACAAATCCAACTTCCCGAACGATGGCTACAGCACAGTCAGGTTACGTCAGCAGGAGATAGCCATGGAATGGGATGTCATAGAATACACACTTCAATCCAATGAATTCTGGCTCTTCCTTAACGAGCCCGGCAACGAACGTTCGACACGTATTGATTTCATCTTTGACATGATTTGTCAAGAAGACATGCTGCATTGCAAGGATGACCAAGAGATTCAGATGAATGGTGACCTCAAAACATTCCGTTACTTCAATCATTATTTTGAAACACAGAAGCAAAAAGAAGAAGCTATCCAAACTATCTGGGAGAAAGTAAAAGAGATTTTCCAGACCTTGCAAGAGTGGTTTGATGACAAGGAATTGTACCATTATATCGGTTTCTTGATTTGCATCGGAAAAAGCGTAAACAGAATTTATCGGCAATGGACACGATATGCCACCAAATCGGCTTTCCGAGAAAATTATCTTATGAAGGCAATCAAGGAAAGCATCCGTTACAAGGACATTGAAAATACCGTCTATGAAGTTGATGCGGAAGTTCCCCAAGAATTCAAAGGTGGGGTCAAGCAGAATTGTCGTCCCATTTTGCTTCTGCACAACCTGCAGACAGTCATCAACCAGAATAATGTATTGGCTGAAAACAAGAAATACCGGGAGGGTGTATTTTACAAATTCCCGTTTCATTTGTATAAATCAGAAGATTGGGACGTGGAACATATTGACTCAAATACTGAAAACAAACTGAATGATATACAATCGCAGCGCGAATGGTTGCTTAATGCCTATTTCGGACTCCAGGGTGAGGCATTCAAAGAAATCAGGAAAAATATTAAAGACTTCTTCGAGAAATTTACCGGAAAGAATTACGAACAAAGCGAAGATCCGGACAAGCAGAAGGCACGAAACGAGCGATTTGAAGAGCTGCGAAGCAGTATTGATGACATAAACGGGAATATTCGGCTGTCTCAGATTGAGAAGAATAAAATATGGAACTTTGCCCTGCTGGATTCATCCACCAACCGGAGTTATGGAAATGCCATCTTTCCGGCCAAGCGTAGAGTCATCATTGGCAAGGATCAGGGTAAGAGATTCTTTCCGCCAACGGTTGACGAGAACGGAGCGATTGTGGAGTGTAAAGTCCAAGAAGGTCAATCCTCTTTCATCCCGCCATGCACCAAATCTGTCTTCCTGAAGTACTACAACGCCGCATCGTCTGATTTCAATACTTGGAACAAGGAAGATGCCATAGCTTATATGAACAACATCAAAGACACACTTAAAGAATTTTTATTATGACAGAATATAGCAAGAACATCTCGTTTTGGGGCCTGTTGACATCAAAGAAAATAGTCATTCCCATCATTCAGCGCGACTACGCACAAGGCAGAATTGGTAAAGAATACCTGCGGGAACGTTTTCTTGGCCAGTTGTTTGCCGCACTGCAAGGGGATGCTAAGCCATTGGTGCTCGATTTCGTCTATGGTAGTGTGGAAGCGGACACTCTCTATCCGCTCGACGGTCAGCAACGTCTGACTACGTTATGGCTGCTGCATTGGTATTTGGCTTTATGTGCGGGGACATTAAACGAAGATAGGGCAACGCTGCAACGATTCTCATACGAAACAAGAGTCTCCTCCCGAACCTTCTGCCAAAAACTTTGTGACATAAACGAAAAATATAAACCAAAGAATCACGGCATCCGTTCTTTCATACGCAACCAACGCTGGTATTATTCCATTTACGATCAGGATCCTACCATACAATCCATGTTGCGTATGCTGGAAGGTACGGACATTAAGGACAGCAACGAAACAGACATAATAGACGGTATTGAAGAATATTACTTAAAATGGACAAAGGATAGGGCTTTGGAACTTTTGGAACGATTGAAAGATGAAGAGAACGCACTTGTTAAATTCTATCTGTTGAACATGGAAGACAAAAACATGCCGCTGACCGATAATCTGTATATCAAGATGAATGCCCGTGGCAAAGTCTTGACCGATTTTGAGAACTTTAAGGCCGACTTGCTAAAATACAAACAGAACGACCGGGAGTATTTGATACCGGAGGATGATGCAAGTAAAGAAGATGGGGTCAGTGTGTTGATGGACACTCGGTGGACAGATCTGTTTTGGCATTTCCGTTCCTCCGAAGACCGCATTGATGAAATCTACATGAGCTTCCTCAATCGATTTTTCCTCAATTTGCGCATTGCAAACACAAGTTTTAAACCGGAAAAGATAATAATAGAAGATTTGTATAAGATGCTGTCCACGGCAGATAAGAAAGGAAACAAAACAGACTGCCATTATCAAAGCATGAGCATCTACAATGATGTGCTCACTAAAGAATGTATCGGTGAACTTACTGCTTGCTTGAACAATCTGTGTAGACAGTATGAAAAACTAACAGAAGATTATGGAAAAGAAAAAGCCAAACAGGCTATGGATGAGCTTTTTTGGCCTTATTGGAAGTTAGACGAAGACAAGACCGGCAATACACCTTTCTATTTCATCCCACATTATAAAAAGACAGAAAATAATAAGACAGATAATACTCCATACACGCTTACCTATCCGCAACAAGTAGTTTTCCATGCCATTTGCGTTTATCTGACCACGTGTAAGGAGGTGAACATAAACAAACTAAAAGATTGGATGCATTTTGTTTGGAATATAGTGGAGAACAGCTATATAGACAAGGAACAAAGCATCAGTGCCATTCGTTTCTTTGGAAAGGGAGTCAATGAATTGCCCAAATTCGGAGATGCAGTAATGCCCATTAATGCTTCGGACGACATTATCACTTACTTAGCCGGAATAGACGAAAGCCAGATAAAAGACACATTCAGCCGGAGACAGTTATTGGAAGAAATATCGAAAGCCAAACAGATAAAGAAAGGCCCTGACTGGAAAGGTAAAATATATGCAGCAGAGAACTTTGCGTTCTTCAAAGGTGCCATTGCTTTCCTTTTCAACAACGAAGAAGGAAAGGTAGATTGGAGTTGCTTTGATAAAAAGATGGAGACCGCAAGGCTGTTGTTCGATAAAGAAGGTATCCGGACGGAGAAGCGTGTGGAAACCTTGCATACGCTATACAGCTACTGTGACAGTTGGGAATTACAATTCTGGTGGAATGCCAAGATATTCACTTGTACCGCAAACACATGGAAAGAAAACATCCTGACCAAAGTCAATGCCTCTAACGAATATATCTATTCAAAACCAGTTCACCATTTATTGATGGGACATTCTCCTTCAAATGAGACAAGGTCTGAGAAAATACGATTATTGGCCAATGAATCATTCGTTAGGTTCCTCGTATCGGAAAATACAAATAATTGGAATTTGTATATCCGTCATCCACATGATGCTTTATACTATTGTGGCTATAAGTATGGGGTAATGTTGAACTATCCGATGCGCGATACCTATTTGAACCGACTATTAGATGCTGGAATCATAGAACTGACCGATAGCAATAAGAGAATAACCGGCACCGGACTATTTTGGGGAAATCTTAGTATAAACTTCATCTATCATGTAAACGGAAAGGAACTTTATCTGCAATGGTATAAGCAAAGTAACAATAAGGAATACGATATCTATCTTATGACGCAGGGATGGGACTACAAGAGGCGTTCCATTGTGTTGGAGAATGAACAAGGTGATAGAAAGCAATACTATTGTTTTAATATTGCAGAGCCGAGTGATGGCACTTCATACATTGATAGTTTCTGCCAACAAGTAGAAGCTGAATTTGCGGAATTCATCTCAGAAAAAAACATCCAATGATTAGATTATGACCATCCTTCACCTCTCAGACACTCACAGTCAGCATCGGCGGCTTACCCGGCTGCCCGATGCTGACATCCTTGTGCATTCCGGGGATTTCACCATGAATGGAAGTGAGCAAGAGGCCATTGATTTCATGAATTGGCTTTGCGACCTTCCATACCCACACAAGATTTTTATCTGTGGCAATCACGATGCCTGTCTATACGGAGCCAAGATAGACGGGTTGGATAAGAATGTGCATTACCTATGCAATTCCAACGTGATAATTGAAAACATAAAATTTTACGGCGTTCCCATGTTCATGGAAGATTGCATTTCAGACCGCCAGGCCCGTAACTATGCAGCCATACCTGCCGACACGAATGTATTAATTACCCATTGTCCGCCCTATGGTATTCTTGATTTTGACGATGGGATAAACTATGGTTCGATCGAGCTTTTGACGAGAGTAGAAGAAATAAAGCCCCGTTTGCATTTGTTTGGGCATGTCCATAAGCAGCACGGAGTAAAGAAAGATGGTTCAACTATTTTCTCAAATGGCGCAAGCATGAATGGAGATTACACGAACTTCAACTTTCCGAACCTGATTGAAATATAATGAAAGTATTGATTATTCAGAAAGAGGTGTTCAAAGAAATAGCAGCGAAGTCCGCTCGCTTTTCCCAACTTTGCTTTTTTATTTGCTGACAATTTGTTGGTAAAGACTGGACCATAGTCGAGGTGAAAAACAGCCTTATTGGATGGCATCATACATGATACCTCATGTGGAACAATATACAACCATTCCCAATACCACTGTATAAACAAACAAAAATATTCCCAAGACTTTCATCCAGAAGTCAGAGAACCAAACGCCTTCATTTCGCCTAAGGATTTTGCGCATATTGGATTCATGTTCCGTTAACATTTTCGTCTGTTCGGAACGGTGATTTTTCAACATGTTTTTCCATGTCTCAATGGCTTGGTTTAAGAGCTGTTGAAGCTGAGCAAGATGTTCGGATTTTATAGTTGCCTTGAACTGCGTGTTTTGCTCTGCTTTTACAATCGCATTGTAAATGCCGTTGATAATGTTATTGGAACTACTAATAGCTTCCTGCAAAATCACTGCAGCCTCACCCTCAGCTTTAATAGCATCCAGAAGATCTCGATGGATTTTCAACAATGCCTCTTTTGCTTCACGTATTTCTGTGAGTCGCTTGTCTGCATCCTGTTTTTCAGCCTCTAATTCATGATTGCTTTCAGCCTTTTTCAGCATATCATCAACGTTTATTGATGAAGTGATTTTAGATTTTCCAATTCCCATGATTCTTGTTTTTGGTTGTTAGTTTATCTGTGAAGTCCTTTCCTACGCTTACACATGCTGTTTGCCATTCTTGCACAGTGGCGTGCCCATTCAAGGTCATCCTCGTCTTTGTCCCGTCCCTAGCCACCTGTGTCAGAACCGCCACCGCCGCTTGATGCGGCCATACTTGTGGCAGCATCCAAATACCCGGCAAAGAGCAAAAGAGCCGTGTGCTGTATCTCTTCAATCTTAGCTAACGGATGTGCCTCTTCTAAAGAACAATCCTGCCGAATGATATTGTCTGCGAATTCTGGTATCGCCACATGGTATTTGTGATACTCGTCTGTCGTTATATCGTAATGCTTCATAACAAGCTGCGAAGCAGTCGAAGGTTGTATAACAGGAGTCTTGCCTGCTGTCCGTGTTTGTTGGGGAACAGGTTTTATTGGATTTCCTTTCCTGCGGATGTAGTTTTGCCCAAGTAGCTTCAATCTTTGATGGAGTCAGGTTTCGCCCGACACCCAATATGGATGATTTGTAAATGGAGTTGCTACGCTTGATAGAATAGCCATAAATTCCTCCACCGTCTTTTTCTTGCAGGTGCACTTTATAGCCCCGTTTCACCAGTTCCATTTCATACCTCTGCCAACTGAATTCGTCCATCGTGCGGAGTATCTCCATGCAGTTGTCTGAGACTTCCTGCCTATGTTGGATACCTATTTCTTCAGACTGGACCCAGCCTCGTCTCTCGTTGATGATGTTCGCAGCCATGACAGCCCTCTCGCCAATCTTATGGCTGTCATTGATTTTTCCGTCCATATCTACATGGTTGGCATCAATGTGCAGATGGAGAATGCCACTTTTGGAATCACGATGCAGGGCGACTATGTATTGCGAACCTTTGAGGTTGGTCTGTTTTGAGGAAGCCCGTTTGGTTTTGCCGGAGAGGTCAATGGAATCAAACACGCGGATGAACTCGTTTGATAAACGTTCCCAATCATCCATCGTCCAATCCCGGCTTTCTTCTTCGGATGGAGAAATCTCAATTCTTATCACATTTCTGCCAAGAGGCCTGCCCTTATTAATGTTCTCTGCAAACTTTTTCTGCACGAGCATCATCCGTCCGTACATCGCTTCCGGCGAAATATCATCGGGCAAGAAGTTGGCTTTGACTATATCCGCTTTCTCCTTGTTGACGGAATATCTTATGGCATTTGCGCCATGCGATATGGTGGAGGTTTTTGCTATCATAAAATTTATTCAGTAAGGTAATTTTCTATCTGGCTCCAACGATTGATAAGCTGAGTAGCGGCCCTCATCCATTGTTCCACAAATCGGGTATCGCTGAAATACATAGCCCGTTTGTCCGCTTGGATGGATTTCACGGCTGCTGCAATACGGATAAGGTCACCCCTTGCATCCGTCAGACTACATAGGGCTTCCACTTCATGGTCAGACAACCGTTGCCGTGGATGTTGCCCCAAGGCGGTACGCCGCACATATTCGCTAATGGATAAGCCGCAGGTTTTGGCAAGTTCTGCCGCTTGAGCATATTCCTGTTCTGTCACCCTGGCTTCAAGCCACAGGGTGCGTCTTGTGACTTTCTTTTCGTTTTCTTCATCAATTTCTTTGTCGGTATTCTTTTTCTTCTTCATACTCTGTTATGCTATGGGTAAAACATCAATTCAAAAAGGGTCAGCACGGTGGGAGCTTGCGACTGCCGGAATATGCCTATGTGAAACGAATAAGCGAAGCGAATTTGTGCGACATAGGAACTTCTTGCAATACTGCATACAACAGCTTCGGACACACCACCTTTCTGATACGACTATATAGAGTTGTCTGCCAAAATATCTCCGCCGAAATTTTCCGTTGCCACAGTCAGTGGGAAAACTGAGACAAAAGGGAAAGAAGAGGACGAAGTATGTTTACCGTCATCTGATATAGCAGGAGGATTCTCTCTTTCATCAGGTCGGTCTTTCAGCCGGACATAGAAAGGATTGTCTATGCGGTAACCATCCTGCATCCACGCCGATATACATTTTAACGTATGGATGCTTGTCCGATTACTCTGCATGGATGCGATAATTCCCAACTGGTTCATCTTGTCAAGCACACGGGATATGGTCTTTCTGTCGTAGCCCAACTTGCTGGACAAATCCACTTCTGAAAGAACGGCTTGCCCTACTTGCAAAGTTGTGGAAAAACCTTTTATGGCGTACTCGGTCTCTTTTAATACGGCCGTTTCAATCAGTTGGTGTAAAATTTTCATGCGGTCAATGCCGTATTTGCTTCCTGCCAGATACGTAAGTTGCTCAGCTGAAAGCACTATGCAATAATGTAAGTTAGTTTTCATCATCTGTTTGTTTGAAGATATTTTATAAGTGGTACAGCCAAAAAAGAAAGTCAGCGGTGCATCCCACATCCTCTCTCCGGCATATAATACTCCCTGTCGTATGCGATATGGTCAAGTACGTCTTGTAGTCTGTCAAGCTGACGACTATTCAATACACGGATGGCAGCAATGGTTATTTTCTGTGAAGCAATACGGCGGTGCTCACAGTTCAGCTCTGACATGTTACCGTCTCCATCTGCATAGACGCTCCGCAGATAGTCGTTCACAGCTTCGGTTTGTACCCTGCTTGGATATGCCGCAGGGTAACGGTCTTGAATATACTCCACCATGTGGCTGACCGCGTTTGCCAGTAACGGTTCATGCTCTTGGAGTTGTTTGATAAGTTCTTCCTTTCTCATGTTTTCAATTATTTTGTCCCATGTCCCAAATGTTTCTTATAACTTTCTCTTTTATCTGTCTTTTGTTTTCATCCTTTTTAGGGGAAAAGAGGGACAAAGGGACAGATATTCTTCTTTTCCCTTAGTTTGAGATTTAGAATGGCAAATCCTGTTCACTTGGTAATGAAGTACAGACTTCTTCGTTTGGTGCGTCCACTCTCACCCACGGATGCTTTGCCCGTCCGGTCTTGTCACAATAGGCAGGATGTAACCCTTTGACTTTTTCCTGATCACTCCGTTTCCAATTAGGAATCATGGACATCAGGCGATTGATATATTGTGATGTGTATTTGGCAGGATTGCGTCTGACCAAATCATTGGGCATTTCCTCTATAATCTGCCGGGCACAAACCATGTTGAGCGAAGTCATTGTTGAGTTTGGTTCTGAGTATGCTCCCTTTTGATAAGCCTGTCGGATCGGAATGGTCCAACTTGCATATTGGACGGGAATCTCACGCTCCAAATACATTTCCAGATCTTCTATGATGGGATCAACAAGGATGTTGGAATGTTGTACCTGCACTTCATTGGCTTGAATTTCCATATCGGGTGTCAAATAAAGTTTCATTCCTTGCCGATAATAGGCGTATGCTTCTGCCCAAAGCTGAGGAACAACACGTTGTAGCGCATCCAGCCATTCTGAAACATGACCGTTTCCTTTAACCGGAATTATCCACCAACGGCGGTTCCCGTTGTCCCCTTGCAGGAAGTTTGTCTCATTGGTAGTAGCCGCAAAGACATTGTGCCGCATAAACTCCACAACCTTATGTCCGTATGCAGGGCGCATATAGTCGCTGCAACGGCTCAGGAAAGCTTTGGCTGCCTCTGCATCATTCGCCCGTTTCAAACCGTTCAACTCACTGATTTCAATAATCCAACCATTGGTTATGGTTTCTACCTTCTCCTTGTCACCACTGGCAAAAGAGAACGAGTCGTTAAACCATTTCCCGCTGATGATCTTGAAAAAGGTGCTTTTCCCGATACCCTGAGGGCCAGGCAGAGTCAGCACGTTGTCAAACTTGCAACTGGGGGTGAAAACCCGGGCAACAGCCGCCACGAACCATAGTTTTGTCTGTTCTCTGACAAGCGGCGTATCCTCCGCTCCCAAATAATCAATGAGGGTTGTGGCTATGCGAGGATGCCCGTCCCATGTCTCTTGGGTGATAAAATCCTGAACAGGGTTAAAACTCCGTTCCGACGAGGTCGTTTTTAGCATTTCAAAAACTTTATTCTGTGTCAGATATAATCTGTATGTCCTTTCCAAATAGTCTTGTATCTTTCCTGCCGATTCCTCATCAATCTTGTTGCCATTGACATTGCGAAACAAAGGGCTGAAACATACATCGTCCTGACAAAAAGTATCATATCTTATCCGACTAAGATTCTCATCCAAAGTGAAAATAAGTCGGAGGTTACTGATGGAACGGACTGGATTTCCATAGCTGTCTGTTACCAAATCTTTTTTCCAATTATCTTCCATATTACTGCTCCTTAATATGAATTCCACCTGACTCTTTTGCCAGAGACAGTGCAAGGTCTGCATCCACCACAATCTTTCGTTCTATCTGTGTGATAGCCTTGTCTATGATGCCGCTCTTCTTAATGCGGTTAGCTGTGGGTACGCTGCATCCGAACACACGGGCAATACCCTCTATGCCATAATAGTTGCCTTTGGAAGCCATTGGGGATGTAGGCTTTTCGGTGGACGCTACACTCTTTGTAATGAGAAAGCAAAGCTCCTCGCCTGTCATCATGGCGATAGGCTTTTGAAGTAATTGGTTAAAATTGAATTTTTCTTCCATACCTTTACTTGTTTAGTTATTAGCTTACTTTAAGCTTCGGCTCAACTCTGTGAAACCGATTTCATGAGCAAAGGTAGTTTATGAAACTCTGCATATCGGTCGGTTTATTTGTGGCTTAATATAACCAACCGATTTACAACAGATGTTTACAGAAAAAGTTACGGATAGCTAGACTTCCCAATTATCCGTTCTTGATAAAATAGTCCGTCCATCGGTCTATTATCCGTTTTGCTTTGATATAACTGTTTCCTCTTTGAGGCAAGTCCAAAACCATATCCTTGATTTCGCCATACCGCTTCTGTGGTATATCGTGTCCGTAATGCTGTTGAGAGAACTGTTCAACGGCGCGATGGAATGTCATGTATCTTATGGAGGCTTTCATTCTTCCAACTTTTACCAAAGCTTTCAATAAATAGGCAAGGCTTATATCCTCGGTATTCTCTTCAAGAAACGAGCGGATGCCCTGCTTGATGCACTCCTTGTCCCCGACGAGAATATCATCCAATGATTGCATAACCTTTTTGTTCCCACGTCTGCCTTTGGCTTTTCGCAAGGCAAACATCACTTCCTTCCAGATTTCCGGATTCCAGACTTCTGCTGTATCTTCCCATCCGGCTTTGCTTTCAGTTCCCATTTCTATGCTTTGATGAACAAGCAAGGCAACACATGATTTTATCAGAATCATGTCGCCATTGTCAACTTCTCCACTGTTTAGCAGGCGGTCAAGTAACTTGGCCATACGTGAAAGACCGTGGTCAAATATCACGAAATAGTACATGCAATAAGCCAAAATCTCCTTCTTCTCCACTACATAATCATACAGGTTGGCCATAACCTCACCAACAAACACGGCATGGGACAGGAAAATGATTCGGGAGATGTATGTCAGGGATTGATACACCATTTTCCTTTCCAGTTTGCTCAACAGATAGCATCCTTTGCTGTTTTTCATAAGTACATCCAGTTGCTCTGTCAAATAGGATCTTGTTTCCTGCGGTAAACGGTTCCAAACCTCAATAGGTGTTTCGGAATGAACCATCAATAATTCCGACTTTGGGGATGTGAGCAACTCTACCGTATCCGTTTTTACGTTGACACCTATCCACAACCGTTTGTTGGTGATACATTGGGCTATAATATCTGTATACTTGCCAGCCCATTGCTGATTGGCTATATTCTGTATATCTTTACCGTTCATGAAATCGGAAAGCCAGTTATACAACAGTAAAGCTTCTGGCGGTGTACATTCCCGCATCATCTGATATATATACATCAGAATAGATAAGTCCCCCTTGCCTATAGCATCCATGCGTTTACAGAAATCGGCATACACCTCTTCGTTGGCTGACTTCCAAGTACAGATAGCCATATCAGCGCAATCCTTTCTTGTGAAGTAGTCTTTTATTCTCTCTATGAAATTTCTCATCTTCAAAGTCGTATTAGGCTCGTGTAAACAATTTGGCTAATTCCTTAGTGGGCATACTCGCCAGTTTTGCCAATAACAGGTCTCTTTCAGAGGTCTTTGTCAGATTCAATAGTTTCGAGTTATTCTCCATCTGAATTTCAAGAGGATAATGCTCAATGTATATTTGGGTGATAGCATGATCAGAAGATGCGTGCCCCATGCTTTCAGAAATATAATCCATATCTACTCCTGCATTATGCAGGTTGGTGGCAAACGAGTGTCGGCACCATGTACCGGACGGACAGATGGATTTGTCCCAATGTAGTACTTCATGGCATACCTTAATAACACGGTCTTTTACGTTTGAATTTTCCTGCATGGTATATTTGCGGCGCAACTCTTCTGTTTCCGAGCCTTTTAATATATGAGGAAAAACAAGACCATCCCGAGTCGGAGGTGCCGCCACTTCATCTAACACATATTGTAAAGGAGGGATGATAGGAACGATTACTTCGGAACCGTCAGCACTTCTTCGGGAAGTTTTCTTTCGGTTGAAGCGGAAAGCCTTTCCGTTTGTCTGATAATAATAACTATCGTAAGTCAATCGTCCTGCATCTGCCATATTGAATCCATTGCATAGGTACTGGGCAAGAAACAGTCCCAATGAGTAATGAGCACGTTTGGTATATTCTTCCGACCAATGTTCGGGATATTTCTTTGAGACAAAAAGGTTATATAGCTCCGTCATCTGACAGACATTCAGAAAGCTCTGTTTGCGCTTCGCACTCTTGGGTATGCTCACAAGTCCTTTCTCCTTCTTATTAGAAAAAGGATAAGGAACATCTTTGAGATAGCCTTCATGTACACATCTGTTCCATACGGCACGGCAACAACGGAGATAAATCCCGGCGGTAGTATCACTGATTTTCCCAACGATTGCTCCATTTTCATCTTTTACTCCACTATGCATCCCTTCTTTCCATTTCTGGATTTCCGCAGCACTGATGCAGAATCCTCTAATCATATTGGTTCCGAGAATTTTTCTGAATGATTTGAGTGCGCACTCGTAGCTCTCTGCCGTGGTAAAACGTGCACCGCCATCGTTTGTACGCAACTCATGGATAATTAGTTCCCATATACCAATAAAGGATTGTGACTTGGTCGTATTTTCTTTGGATAGCATCACTCCCTCGCCCATGATACATTGACGTACCATTTCAAATGTCAGGATGCCACCCTTGTTCAGATTCATCAGCATTTCTTTGTATTTGAGAACAAAGGTGTCTTTCCACTCTTTTTGAGGTTTGTAGTTCTCACTCTTGCATTTAGTCGCATTACAAATATCTGAGAACTTCTTTTCTGTAAAAGAACTTCCAACGGTAAGATAAAAGCACTTGCGGTTTATCGTGAAACGGAGAGATAACGGAAACTCGCACGCGTTTTTCCTGCGAGTGCGTGAATCCAACACGACAGAAACAGAACAGTTTCGTTCCTTGAAAAGCGACAAGGACTTTGTCAGTTTTTCCATTGCATTCATTGTTTATGCTCAACATAACCTCTGAATACAGACGCTTTGCAATGTGAGGCATACATATACAAAACATTGTCGTTATATGCAGCGGTGCAATCTCGTTGTCTTCTGTCGCTGATTGGTAACCGGACTTATGCTAATCGGTCTCAACCCCTGAAGCAACTCTCGCGTTTTGTTTGTCATAGAGTACCCTCCGACTGGCACTCCCTCTACGCATTGATCCATCAGAATGGGATAACCCTCCCACGGCGGTTAGGCAAACTCACTTTTCTTTTTCAAGAAAGAGCACCACCAAGGTCATGGCTTGCCACAAATGCATTACGCGATACAAAAGTACGATATTATTCTATAAATCAAGGTGTAAATGGAATATATTTGAGTTTATTTAACCGCCAAGTATGGTCATATTAACAGAATATCTTAATGAGTTATGTTATAGAATGGCATGGGATTTCACAGAAATTCTATGTGCAAACAGAGCCAACTCAAACCGCTTGTTTACGCATTGTTTACGCAGATAAAGAAAAAAGCACTTGCGATTTCTCGTAAGTGCTTAACTTTCAACGTGGACCAGCCTGGGCTTGAACCAGGGACCTCCAGATTATGAGACTCTAATACTAACCTTGTATAAGGCAGATTGTCAACACATTAATTATCTCTATGTAAGTCCAGAGGTCAACAATAGGTCAACATTGAACTTACCCTGCAAAGTTAATAATAATTCCTCATATCAAGAATTAAATCACTGTTTCTTATTATACCCAAATGCAGAATTTTATTTATATGTGTACCTGCCCTGCAATATTTAAAACTTCGCTCTATGTATTATGTCCTTCCCCTGCTTCTTAATACCTTTACTGTAGATAAATCAATTACCAACCTATTTATTGCTACACAAATATGCAAGTAACACCAAAGAAGACTAACACAATTCATTATTTACCACAAGAGATTAAAGAAACCAAACTCACAGAAGTAACATACCTACCTATTACAAGGGAAATGTTAGAACAACTATTCTCAAATTCAGCTAAGAAGAATAAGCATAAATTAGTTAAGAAGAGAAGGAGGTAATTAATAAGGCAGCAAGTGAATGTTACTTCAAATGCTGCCTTTATTAATTCATAATGGTATCTCTATTCCATTCTGACGAACTCCATTACATAATTATATTTCTCTGTTTCTGTATTCTCATTCTTAAAGCGAAGTGCCAATTTGTCTGATGTTAAATATTCTATAGTAGTATTCTCATCAGATTCAAAGAAGCCAGAAGCGGTGTTGGTCTTATTTATCGTTACAGTATTGCCATTTATTGATATGGTTTGATTACCCTCATGAGTCCAATCAGAATGGTTATAATAATATGAATCTACAGAATATGTATTATCTGATATCTTCTTAATAACCAATTTAGAGCAATCCATACAACATGGATTATTAGGAGTATGAGTATCATCCCAAGAGTCTTTATCTCCATCAGATTCCTCCCAACCAGTATCATGCACTAATCCCCAAGTTCCCTCTAACTGGCTTACATCAATGTCATCATCGTCATCGCTGCAAGCAACGAAATTTACACTCATAATAATGGCTACTATAGCCATACCAATAAATCTTAATGTCTTCATTATCACAATCTATTAAATTCAATAATCATTTCTTCTTATAAGTAATTTCTGTACCATACTCATTCTTGGCTGTCATAGTATTGCCATTAATGTTGATAGTGTATTTGTCGGTATCATCATCGTCATAGTTTATTATTAATGTACTGGATTTACTATCATAGGTGTAAGTAAACTGATATGTGTATGATTCACTATCATCGTCATAAAATAAATGCTCTTCTCCGCTTCCGTCATTTCGGAAGGTCCACCTTAAATGTTCGCCTTCATCATCGTTCTGCCATACTCCAACCAATGGATTAGATGAGTCATCATCGTCATCATCGCCACAAGCGGTAAAGTTCAAACACAACACAACCATTAACAAGGTCGTTCCAATTAATCTTAATGTCTTCATCTTTAAATTGTTTTAGTTAATTAATAAATTATATATTAGGGTTCACCTCATTATCGTCTAAATCACCACCGTTGAAATTCATATCAACATTCTCGTTTCCCATTGGAGTATCATCCTCTTTAACTCCTAAAGAAGAATCTGTAGTACCACCATTCACATTTATATTAATAGTAGTCAGTACATTACGTTTGGCAGTAATTGTCTTCTCAAACGTTTGGGTAGCTCCATTAGCCCGCTCCCATGTTAGTTGTATGGTAAAATCTTTGCTGTACTTCTCTACTTGCCAACATTTATAAACCTCATAGAAGGTGTACATGGAAGAATATTCCAATATGTTATCGTCTGCTGATAGTTTAATATTAGAATTTATAGAACCGTTATTTGTATAAATATTATTAATAAATAATGTTCCGTCTACAGGTGGGGTTACTATAAATTTAAACCCAAAGGCGGTACGTTTTAAATCTATATTGGCAACTCCGTCTTTAGTAGGAGTATAATCGATTAACTCGCCATAGAATCTATCACTCTTAGGATAATAAGACCGACAATTATAATTATCATAATACCCGCTCGTGCTCATAGTTCCAATCTTTAGCCCACCAAAACAAACAGGATTCGTTGTGGAAATATTGAATTTATTCTCTAGGGCTATTCCGCTATACTTACTATTAAGAGTTCCAAGTCGATTGAAAGGAGCATAATATATTTCATTATCATGATATAATGTATCTACATCTTCTCGTACCATAGAACACTCAAACTTATATTTGTGTCCCTCAATCAAAGATATTGTCATATCTTCAATATTATCAAACAGTCCATAAGCATAATTCTGATAATTCGTATCTCCGTCCTTCTTATAGTACACATTAATCCCATATATCTTCTTTGGTGCAACTTCTGTTCTGCTTAAAGGAGTTTCAGAAGTGGAGATAAATTCTCCGCCCAAATTGAATGAGACAGTGTAGGTTTCTTGGCTATTCTGCTCCTGTTCTTTAGGTGGTAGTTCATCCTCATTATTACTACAAGAGAATAGAGTACTACTTCCTATGAGAAGCATACCAATTAATCTTAATATCTTCATTGTAATAATCTGTTTGTGCTTCTACGTTCCTAATAGAGAGCGTTAATAATTGAGATACAAGTGTGAGGAACACAACATAGAGTTGCACACTTCTTTGATAAAGAACTGTTGAGTAGTAAAATAGACTGTCTGTTTCTTATATACCTGTATTTATGCCAACCTGTTCCCTATAGTTGGCTACTACATACAAGAAGCGTGGGAACTACTGAATATTACTAAGTTGAGGCTCTGGACTGCCCTTCTTCAAGTAATAAACAATAGCCCACGCCAAACGATATATAGACTATCCAATATAAGATAGGTATATAACATTGACGTGAGCGCTCTTGCCTACTATCCTTGAAGAATGAAATTGTCCAGATTTCAACTTAGGATAATATCTTAAACGCTCTTCGTTAACTATGTCCCTTCAGCCCTAACACATTAGGTATCTGAAATTGCTACAAAGTTACGAATTTACGTTTGATTAGCAAGAACTATTGTTTATTAAAACTTGAGAGCTGTCTCTGCTCAATAATTCAAGGTTGGTATGAAACTTGCCAAGTCCCCATATAAGTAGAAATTCTGAACTTCCATACCAACCCAATTATCAGAAGCTAAGACAATCATAGGTATTTAATAATTCCTCTTGCCTTAATCCCAAGTATCTCTTAGTAATTGATACACTGGAATGATTGAATAGCTCCATGAGTTTAACAAGTGCAAGCTCTGAATTATCGTTATTCATGTTGTAGACCTGTCTGCCAAAGGTCTTCCTAAGAGAATGACAACTGAAATTGCCTATATGTAACCTGTACTTCTTCTTAATCTCCTTCAACATGACATTAATTCTCTGAACTGTGTATACTGTCCCCTTCTGACTTATCAATACAGGTGCATTTATGCCAACTGGATTTATATGCTCGTAACAATCTCTGATATGTTGCTGTAGTTGCATATTAATCCTAATTGTCCTTTGCTTCCCTGTTTTAATCTCTGTAATGGTAAACTCTTCTGCATCTAATATCTGATTCCACCTTAAGGCAAGAATATCAGAAATTCTTAGACCTGTGAAGCAACCTAAAGCAATAAGAAGTGACATCTTATAATTACTATCCCTTGCCAATTTTCTTATTAGGTTCATTGCTTCGCTCCATTGCAGATAATCTGCCGTTGTACTTGAATATTTAAGTGACATAATGTTCTGTTTTATAGTGAAACTAATATAAGTGAATATTAATTTTAAACTGGAATATCTAACTTGCTGATTATTAGCTAAACATTCACTAATAATCAAAGTGAATATTATACTACTGGCTATAGCTAATAAAGAGTACCTATATATAGTATATAGATACCCTTATTAGTACTTCATGTACTACCTTAACATAATAATTTGAAATATTGATATATAGTCCAAATAATCATGAAGAAGAATACAATAGGTGAAACTGCACATGCAATAAAGAACATAATAGTCCAAAATATAACAGCGAATAATGCTACTAACATAAATCTCTAATTATTAATTAAGTAATGAATAAATTAAGGGACACCCTTATTATATGGATGTCCCTGTTAAATACTGTGTGTAATATCACTAACTAAGAAACCATTGGTATTTGTCATCACCGTGTAAAGCGGAACATATTCCCGTTGCAAGTTCTGTAGCATTATAGGCTCTATCCAAGAATGAATCTATATAGCTACTCTTATTTGCACCTGTGAGCAAGTTGTAGAACTTCCACATGGACAAGTCATTTCCCAAGCTGCCAAAGTTCTCGTCATTGATATACGCTTTAGCCACATTGTTAACCTGTGTATCAGTAAGCAACATTTTAGGTATATCTTTCTGATAGCCTTGCGGTAATGATTGATAAAGTCTCATTCTGCCTAATAGTTGGCAGAACTGATGCTCTGTCATACTGGTATTGCCTAAAGACTGCATCAAATGTATGTGTTTGGCTGCATCGTATTTGTGGAACATCTCCAATACCGCTTGATATAAATCCCTTGTATTGGTAACTTCCAAGCAACTAAGATAACCGTCTGTAGATACACATAGATTTGTGCAAACCTTACAAGTAAAGCCAATAAACACTTTAAAGCGTTCCGCACCCTTCTTTGAATAAAGATTGGTATGGTTATAAGCTCTGACACCGCCAATAGTAAGTGTTAGCCTATTACCGTGTACTGTCTCATAGATAGTAGGAACTTCAATAACAAAAGCGCACCTCTCGTAGTAGATAGTCTTGTCACTCTCTAATAACTGATTGGCTGGCTTATGAATTGCTTCGGGAATCCTGCCTTTGATTACATGGCTTACACGAATATCTGGCGATTCAATTTGTTCACCGCTAAAGAATGTATTGGTTGCATCCTGTACCGCTTCGATAAAAGCCACATGAGATAATGTAGCTTCGTTATCTTTGGCAAATACAGGGATAATGCAATCATTCCTTAGATGTTCCAAACTGGCTTCAATCGTATTGGCTTCAATAAATAAAGGTCGCTTCTGTTTGATAATTGGCTCTTCAATTATTACTGCTTCTTCTGCATATTCACCAAAGTTTCTACTAATTCTCTGCACTGGCATAATCTGTAATGTTGATTCCATAATCTGATAAATTATTAAGTTAATATGATTAGTAAATACTGCATTTGAGGACAAAATGAGGGCTTAACATGAAGTTCTATTCATTCACTTATCTTTGTGCATCTTTATATGTAGACATATACAAATAGTTGATAAGTCTGCATATTTAAGAAGTTCAAAGTGTTTGTGGGCTGAATAGCGATTCATGTTATCCTTTTATTTTTCCTAATGATTGGTGAGGGGTGTAAAGCGTAACATGAGCGGCTTGTGTATGATATATATGTACTTATACGCTTACTGACAAATCAAATATTTCACTCTATTACTACATAAAGTCTAAATAGAAACACTACCTAAATCTAAAGGGGCGGGGGTATGATTTTAGATACCCTATTCTTGGGTTGGGGTATATAATAAGAAACTCCAAACCGTATTAGTGGTCTGGAGTTTTACTCTTATTCAGTCAAAGCCTTGATAGCCTTCTTGGTTCTTGTTCTCCTTAGTTGGCTTAATCCAAGCTGCTGATATCCCTGTTCTAATATTGGGTCTCTCTTCATAAGGCTTTCCAACTCCCGCCGCTCGTTATCAGTCAGAGCGGATTTCTCCTTCAAGTCACAGAAGCGTTTAAGCCTGTCTCTGAATTGGGGAGTGGTAAGTATGCCTTTGATAATATTCTCGTCTGCAATGTTCCATTCATACGTCTGGACTACTGCCATGCCCAACTGTCTGTAGCCTTCCTGCAATGCTTCTGCCGACCTGTACACTATACGTGTAGTCCAGTGTTGGTAGAGTTTTAACTGGGCAACCATGTCATTGACTTCATACTTGTCCCCCTTCTTGATGATATATGTATCAGCCCCCAGTTTCTTAAGTTCATCGTCCTGCTGTTTCCTTGCAACTTCCCCTAACTTGCTCTCATTCAATACCTGTATCCGTTCCTCTGCTGCTGCAAGCTCTTCGTCTGTCTTCCGTTTCATTTCGTCAAACGGAAGGTAGTAGTTCATAACCTTTGGATTAAAGATATGGACTATCTTGTTTCTAAACGGATTGGATTTGGTTCTGATACGTCCTGCAATCTGGGGAATATCCATATCAATGCTGATTAGGGTATGCTTGTTGTAACCGTTGCTGACAATGAAGCATATTGCCGTTTCAGAATAATAATCCACTCCTTCAAACGCCTTACAGGTTATAAATGTAAACCGTTTGGCGGGAGCTGTTGAACTGGAGATTTCAAAGCCTTCCAGTTTGTAATGGTTCGTCTCGTCATCCGCACATATAATTCTGCAATCATCATTAGTCAGTCTGGCTTCTTCAAGTATCTCCTTAATCTCTCTTACGCTATTAACAAAGAAGTAAGCTTCCTCACTCTTAATCCCGTCCAGTACAAAGTAACCGTTGTCTTTATAATGCCTTATAATCTTGGCAGCCGTACTGCTTGAGCTTTTACATGGATAGGGGTAGATTGTAATCTTATCCACCGTCTTCCAGTCAGCCACGTACTCTGTCATTTCAGCAAAGACTTTGGGCTTGAACAGTTCTGGGATAGGGGTTGCGGTCAGGAAGCAATGGGATTTGAAGCATTTGAAGTTCTCTATGATTTGATTTATCACCATTGTCCTAAACCCGTACTGTTTTAACAGGTTGTGGTACTCATCCACAAGTATTTTAAATTCCAGTGGATTGATAACAGGAATCAACTTGTCAACCTTGTCATAAGTGCAGATTATCTTCTTCACTCCGTCCTTATCAAGAAACTTCTTTAACTTGATTTGCAATGTCTTAGTGAAACTGCCATACAAGCCGAACAGTCTGTTATTAATAGGACTTACGCCTGCTTGAATCTGTGACCTCTTCCAAGTAATGTCCTTACCATTCTTATCCTTAGGTGGATAACACTTATTAATTACTAACTCTGTCGTAGGTACGGCTATAATGTAATTCTCGTCATTGGTAAGTGCTATCGTAGTAGCACCACATCCTGTCTTCACCTTGTTGAAGATACAGTTCTTTGGGAAGTCCTCCATAATGAGGAAGCCGTCCCGCTCTTGAATTTCTAACTTTACCATAAGTTATCTTTTGTGATTTTAAATATGTTACCTGTGCCCCTAATTATTGGACTTTAAATAATCCTAAACTCTGAATATTGGGGTAACTGACCGTTTTATATAGGGATAATTCACCACTCTTTGGAGATTCCAACTTTATCCCCACTTCTGCTTGGTGATTGGAAAACAGCTACCTGTCACCTCAATAATCAGACTTTAAGTTACTCTTAGCTTCATTTATTAGGGTAACCCGTATTATTATATAATGGAAATTCACCACTCTGGAAGAATCTGGAGTAGAAGAGCCTACCTGTCACATAGGCTCTTTACATGGTTAGACTTCTTCCGCTTCTAGATAAGGAATGTCCTCTGTGTCATCATTGGCGGTCACTTCCTTGCTGTCTTTAATTGAGATGACAGTAGTAGGGCGATTGTACCGTTCTCTTATCTTCTCAAACTGTTCCATTACTAAATTCTCGTCCAGATTTCCGTGTGTATTGAACATTGCCGCCTTGTCGTTCTGTGTAATGGACTGGAATATCTTGACAGCTTCCTTGACGTCTCCTGTAATTGTCTTGATATTATTGAATTGGTTACTTAAGTATCTCTTGGCAATATCCTTGTCATCAAAGCCTTTATCCTTGCAGATTTGGATGAACTTGTTACCTATCTCCATGTTATAGGCTGGAATGATAGGCTTCTTCACCTTCTTCCCCTTCTCATCCTTACCAGAGCATAATAAAGAGAAGTCAGACTTTGATATGGCGTTATTATTGCCACAAAAGATAAGGTTCAGTGTTGAGATTGGATAACCGTCTGGGTTCTTCTCGCTCTTTATTAATTCGTTGTACCGTTGCAGAAATTCATTGTCTGGGTTAATATTGGCTGCACCACGCACATAGTCTGGGGTAGTCCATTCCTTCTTGGTAATATTAATCTCGTTGATATATTCTGCAATGGTTTCATTCTCTTGCAGTTCAACTTCAATGGCGGGTACATTTATTGCTTCCTCTCCGTTCTCCGCTGCCCATTCATTATAGAGGGATGCGGCAATGGTTCTGTGCTGACCGTCCAATACAAGGAAGTATTTGGCTGCATCCTCTGGATTTATATCCTGTCCGTTAATGTCAACCAGACGAATGTCACCTGTTGTGATTACATCTTCTGCCTTAACAACCTGTACCATTTCTGCCTTTCTATAACCCTTGACCTTCATCATGGCTAATATCTTCTCTACATTGCCCAAGTTGATAGCACGGTTAATACCTTTAGCAAAAGCTACATTTCTTACTTCATTATTTGCAACAACTTTAACTTCTAAATAAATCTTCTTCATGATAGTTTAAATTTAAATTAATAATTAAGTTTATAAATTGGTGCAATCTTCAACTTGGCGCCTTATCGTTTCTGATTACATTGCAAAGGTGAGGAATAGTCGGAAGGTGTGTTATAAAGAATAGAAGGCGATTTGAAGTGTATTCTTTAGATATAAGAATATCAGCGAATTAGCTAATTTAAGGACATAAAAATAACTACCACGTGATTACATGGTAGTCTGTAAGGATTGGTGGATTTATTAATTACCAAAGATGTTCTGTAGATTGATTATTGGGTGAGAAATTGTAGTCTTCTGTCTGTTTGGTCTTCCATTGCGGTTTATAGCCTTGTTTCACCAAATAGGCTATTGCTGCATTGGTATAGTTCTCATCATTATTGAAACTGCCTGCTTCAAATAATAATTCCATGTAGCCTAACGTCATGCGTATCTGTTCACTCTTGGTCTTTATTGAGGAATATCTTTGTAACAGGTGGAATGTACCATACATGATTAGATTATGGGCTGCATTATTGGCTTTCCTGCCCTTCTTCTGTGAATATACTTCCTTCAATTCCTGTTGGGCTTCTTCCAAACTGTTTACTCCTAAATAGATGTGAAGGTAGTTATCCAATAAATCAGTCAGCCAATAGCAAGAGTTATCAAGAGTAATCTTCTTAACTCCGTTATCAATGGTTATAGGACTGAATACCCTTAACTCCTTCTTCTTGGAAGGTGAGTATCTCTTGGTATTCAGCAACTCATATAGCTCTAGCATTTCTGGACGGACTTGTTCCAGATAGGGCAGTGTATTCTCTGATATGGTAACTTCTGTGTAAAGTTCACCATTCTTATACTTCTCATATATGGCAGCTACAACAAGCAAACTTATTCCAATTACACTGTCATTGTCAGTTTCACCATGCTTCTGCAATAAATCAATCAGCCTTTCCAACATATTATTACTTGGCAGAGTGATAAGTATATTGTGTTCTGAATCCATAATGAAGCTACTTGGATTAAACGCCTTACTGATAGAAGTAGATTTGGGAGCATACCGTTTATAATCAAATACTCCGTTATCTACTGCGATAGTATTTAGAAATGAATAGTCTGTCATGTAGTTCTTACAAATGTCTTCACTGATTCCGTTGGGATATTCATGGTAGTAAGTAGCTGACAGTTCATTCTCAAACATGGCACGCTTATAGCCAAAGTATTCCGTGAGTATGGGTTCTATCTTCTTTAATTCTGGAATTGGTAGTATGTAATCTCTCATATCGCTTCTTAATATTAGTGCTGTAAAGATAAATAATGCTGTCCCATTACACAATAGAACAGCATTACAAATTACTACAGAATGTAATTACATTCTTCCAAATACGTACTTCACGACCTTCGCATTAGCTTTGTTCTCGTTGACAAAGTCCCGTTCAATGTAGATGTCAGTAACCTTCATTGTTTCATCAACATGATTTAACGCTGCATGGACTGTATATTTGTCAATTCCCACTTTATTGAGTGCTATGGTGGCCCATGAGTGGCGCGCTGCATAATATTCCAAGTCATCAATCTCCAATAATCTTCCAATCTCCTTTAAACCATAGTTTATGGCTTTATTAAAACCTTTCTCGTCAACGTAATATTGATAGAAATTGAAGAGGCGTTTACCTGTTTTATCCTTATACTTCTCAATGAGCGGTTGGGCTAATTTAGGTATATCAACCTTCATTTGAGCTTTATCCAGTCTGCGGTCTTTAGTCTTTGTACGATTATATGTAATTGTATTGCCTTTCATTTCAGTGGCATTGTATAAATCTGCTGAGTTCATACCCATAAGGCAGAATGAGAGAATGAAACAATCCTTAGCCAAATTATAACGGCACGTAGCTTTGTAACCCTTCTTCATGTCCTTATATGGTAGTTTCCATACCTTCTTTATAATATCTGCGGATATGGCTCTTTTACGGGTAGCTTCTTGTTTGGGTATTTCAAGTTCTATGAAGGGGGAGTTGGGAATTAAGATTAAATTCTTATCCTTCTTATTATACCTCTTCTTGGCTTCATTGAACAACTTCTTGATACTTATCAAATAAAGGGAGAGTGAACGATTAGAAGGTACACGTTTGCCTTGCTGCATTAATCTTTTAGTCCGTATCTCACGTTCTTTATTCAAGAATGATTTGAAGTCTTCTAAGAAGTCAAGAGTAATTAGATTAATATCCAACTCCTCCTTACCTATGAAACGCACTAAAGCATTAATGGCAGTTGTATAATTGGGTGCACCTTTGATTGTAGTTGAGGCTATCCATTCATGACTGAATTTAATGAAATCTATTACTTGGTTCTTCTCATGTTCATGGTTTAATAACTCCAATATGTCCTCTAATGTGTAATTATTCTGGTCTATTTGAAGTTTGTTACACCGTTCTTTGTAGTATACTACCAGATTATCAATCTCCTTCTTAATAGGAGTACCTTCCTTGAATTTGAAGTCTTTAGTAAGTTCTTTAGGTGTTATGAATAGGTTTGTAGATAATCTTCTTACCTTTCTATTCATTGTAAACCTTACCTTGACATTGTATGTCTTATCACTCCTTTGTTTGTCCTGTTGGACTTCTGCTTTAATTGTTAGCATTTTAACCTATTAATTTGGGGTCAACAATAGGTCAACAACTACCTAAATTAAGGCTAATATTACCCAAGCAACAGACTTATATCTGTGAGGTTCTACAAACTAAAAGAGGCTCTATTCCCTTAGGAATGAGCCTCTTAGTTTGTGGACCAGCCTGGGCTTGAACCAGGGACCTCCAGATTATGAGTCTGTTGCTCTAACCAACTGAGCTACAAGTCCGGTGTATCCATTTACTGGATGCGGTCACAAAAGTAGTGCTTTCTGTCGAATTATGCAAATTCTTTTGATAAAAATCTGCTATTCTTTGCCTTCAAAACTTGTATTTGCGTTTCGGATTCTTGGGAAACCAGCCTTTCCGTACCCGTTCTTCCTGTTCAAAGACCTCTTTAATGGTCCAGAAGGAAGAGAAAGCGAATACGCCTAGCAGGGAGGACAGAATTACATTGTCAATGCTCAATGACGCTATGACACCGCCTATACCGAGTATCAGGAATATCCACCAACATTTAGTGCCCCAATAATATTCGGCCTTTACCACAACGGGGTGAAAAAGGCCGATAATCAAAAAGGTACAAATTCCGATAAATAGCCCTGCAAGGTGATATTCATTCAGAAACTCCATCGCTTGTTATTTTTCTATGCGAATGGGGATTTCTTTCTTGATGCTCTGTTCTAGAGAAATCAATGTCTCGGTGGCTACTACACCTGGTATCTCTTGCATTTTGTTATTCAGCAAATCCATCAGATGCTCGTTGTCACATGCGTACAATTTGGTCAGCATAGTGTATGGTCCTGTAGTGAAATGACATTCCACAATTTCGGGAATCTTCTGAAGTTCTGCCACAACAGCTTTGTACATAGAGCCTTTTTCTAATTTGATACCGACGTATGTACATGTTCTGTAGCCCAAAGATTTGGGATTAACGTGGTAGCCCGAGCCTACAATGACACCTAAGTCAATCAGTCTTTGCACACGCTGATGGATGGCTGCACGTGACACTCCACATTCGGCTGCTACGTCTTTGAAAGGGATACGGGCATTCTGGGAAATAATTTCTAGTATCTGCCTGTCGAGATTGTCTATTCTTTCCATAATAATAAATTATAATTTCCAGTTGTTATCAAATAGTAAGCAAATATAGAGATTTATTTTAATTATTCTTCTTTTTTGAGAGAAAAAATAGGCAAAAGCAAAAAAAAGAGATGCAAACGCTTTGCACCTCTTTCCTTTTTCTATTTAGAAAGAAACTTTCTTATTTCTTATCTTTTTCAATGCCCACCAGCTCAACTTCGAAAATCAAAGTAGAGAACGGTTTGATTTGGCCGCCTGATTCTCTAGCACCGTATGCCAGTTCCTGAGGGATGTAAAGTTCCCATTTAGAACCGACAGGCATCATAGTCAATGCTTCTGTCCAACCTTTGATTACTTGGTTAGCACGGAAAGTAGCCGGTTCTTTACGTTTGTAAGAGCTGTCAAATTCTGTTCCGTCAATTAAAGTACCTTTGTAGTTAACTTTCACTTTGCAAGTGTCAGCAGGGATTTCACCTTTACCTTCAGTGATCACTTTGTATTGCAGACCGCTCGGAGTTGTTTTCACACCTTCTTTAGTCTTATTGTCGGCAAGGAACTTTTCGTTTTCAGCTTTGTAGTCAGCGTATTTTTCAGCCAAAGCTTTTGCTTTGATGGTTTCCATAGCTGTACGGGTATAAGTCTGAGCTTCTTCCATAGTCATCATGCCGCCTTTTTCCAAAGTACCTGCGATGAAACCTGCCATGAAGTTAGCTTTGCTGATTGTTTTAGTAGAGTCGCCGGCAAATAACTCCTGGTTGATACCTTTCATCATTTGGTTGCTGATCTGTTGACCGATTTGCAAACCTGCCATGTAAGCGATATCTTTCTTGCTGGTTTTGTTTGCACCTTCGTTCAAACCTTTGATGAAATCTGCCATGTAAGCAGTATCAACATCCAAGCGGCCTGTCAGGTAGCCTTTCAAACCTTGAGTCTGAGCCATACCGATAGAATAAGACAGGGAGTCGAGTTCTGTTGACAGATTTGCTTTAGGAGACTGAGCTGTGCAAGAAGCAAGGCTTGCAGCAGCGGCGATTGCCATAAAAATACTAACTTTTTTCATTTTGCTTTGAATTTTTTTATTTATAATACTTCGAGTAATTCTACTTCAAATACGAGTGTGCTGTGGGGAGGAATCATTTCTCCGGCACCTCTTGCGCCATAACCCAGTTCAGACGGAATATACAGTTTCCATTTAGAACCTTCCGGCATCAGTTGAAGTGCTTCAACCCATCCCGGGATTACCTGGCTCACGCCGAATACTGTGGGCTCACCACGCTGAACAGAACTGTCGAACAGTGTTCCGTCAATCAAAGTACCTTCGTAATGGCATTTTACCTGATCGGTAGCCTGAGGCTTTTTGCCTGTACCTTCTTTTATTATTTCGTATTGCAATCCGCTGGGCAGAGTTACTACACCTGCTCTTTTTTTGTTTTCCTCAAGGAATGCTTTCCCCTGTTCGATAGCGGCGGCGCCCATTTTAGCTTCCAGTTCTTCGAAATACTTGTTTACTATTTCGCGGGCTTCCTGATGGCTGATAGCCGTCTGGTTGCCTTCCAATACATCTTTGATAGCTTGTGCGAAGTCGTCTACCGAAAGGTTGGCGATTCCCATACTTGATAAGTTTTGGCCGATTCCGAGACCAATAGAGTAACTGAATTTATCCATATAATGTTTTTTGTTGGCGATTGAAGCGTATTTCATAGTTTTAGCCTTCAATCAATTGCAAATTTATGAATCGCAAAAGTACGTGTTTTATTTGAATGATTTAGCATTTGGTATTTAAAAATTCTTATATCTGTGAAAGTTAGCCGTTTTTTTACAAAAGAATTAGTTCTTTTATTCGATGATTCTGATTACATTTGTGTGGCTATTAAAAAAGAAGGAGGAATAGTAATGAAGAATCTGGTAGTTTTGACGGGTGCGGGTATGAGTGCCGAGAGTGGGATTAGTACATTTCGCGATGCAGGCGGTTTGTGGGATAAATATCCTGTGGAGCAGGTGGCTACTCCTGAAGGTTATCAGCGTGACCCGGCTTTAGTGATTAATTTCTATAATGAGCGCCGGAAACAGTTGTTGGAGGTAAAGCCGAACCGTGGACATGAATTGTTGGCGGAACTGGAGAAAAACTTTCATGTAACGGTGGTGACACAGAATATCGATAACTTGCATGAACGTGCCGGGAGCAGCCGTATCGTTCATCTGCATGGCGAACTGACGAAAGTGTGTTCCAGTAGAGATCCTCATAATCCTCATTACATAAAAGAGCTGAAACCGGAAGAATATGAAGTGAAGATGGGAGACAAGGCCGACGACGGCACTCAATTGCGACCTTTTATCGTATGGTTTGGAGAAGCTGTGCCGGAAATTGAGACAGCCATCCAATATGTGGAGAAGGCGGATATTTTCGTTATTATCGGTACGTCGCTTAATGTATATCCTGCAGCGGGGTTGCTTCATTATGTACCGGGAGGAGCAGAGGTGTATCTGATTGATCCGAAACCGGTAGATACGCATACTTCCCGTTCGATACATGTGATTCAGAAGGGGGCTTCTGAAGGAGTGGCTGAATTGAAACAGTTATTGGGAGTTTGAGAATAGGCCGGATAGAATTCTATGAAATTGTACACTATTCTATAGTACATTTTCTGCAAACCTGTAATTTTGTCTTCTATAAATAATAGAACCTATGAGACATAAACTTCTGTTTCCTTTTTTCATCTTTTTGATAGTTGCTTTACCGATTTGTAGTAAGGATTTTGTTTTGACTTCCGGTCAAACAGTTGTCATCGCTTGTAGCCCTTCTGAAGAACTGGTTGTACGAACCGCATTGGAAATGCTGGGGCGTGATATTCAGACAGTATTGTCGTCGACTACCCAAGCGAATGAGAAAACAGGTGAAATTGTGATAGGAACGGTGGGGCAGAGTGAGCTTATCAGCCGGACCGGCATAGATGTTTCTGCGCTAAAAGGCAAGAAGCAGGCTTTTCTATTATCTGTTTCTCCGGAGGGTAAATTGATCGTAGTCGGCAGTGACAAACATGGTACGGCTTATGGAATACTCGAAATATCCCGTTTGTTAGGTGTCTCTCCCTGGGAATGGTGGGCGGACGTAACTCCGGAAAAGAAGAAACTTTTTAAGCTATCTTCTAAATTCCAAAGTCTTCAGGCTCCTTCGGTGGAATATCGGGGTATATTTATTAATGATGAAGACTGGGGCTTGATGCCATGGAGCAGTCGGACCTATGAACCTTCAAAAGTGAAAGGTGAGATAGGCCCGCGTACCAACGAGCGTATTTTTGAACTCTTACTTCGTCTGCGTGCCAACACCTATTGGCCTGCAATGCACGAATGTACACTTCCTTTCTTCCTGACCAAAGGCAATCGGGAAGCTGCCAAGAAATATGGAATCTTCATCGGTGCTTCCCATTGCGAACCGATGGCTTGCAGCGCTGCCGGCGAGTGGAAACGAAGAGGGGAAGGGGCTTATGATTATGTGAATAATGCTCCGGCTGTTTACAAATTCTGGGAAGACCGTGTAAAAGAGGTGGCAGATCAGGAAATACTCTATACGTTGGGTATGCGTGGTGTACACGATGGCAAGATGCAGGGAGCGAAGACGGTGGAAGAACAGAAGGCCGTAATAGATCGTGTGTTTGCAGATCAACGCGGGTTGATTGAAAAATATGTTGATAAGGATGTAACTAAAGTCCCGCAGGTTTTTATCCCTTATAAAGAGGTACTCGACATTTATCATGCCGGATTACAGGTGCCCGATGATGTAACATTGATGTGGTGTGACGATAACTATGGCTATATCCGCCATTTTCCTACGGCCAAAGAATGCGCACGTAAAGGAGGGAATGGAGTCTATTATCATGTTTCTTATTGGGGACGTCCGCACGACCATCTCTGGTTGAGTACGATGAGCCCGTATCTGATTTTCCAACAAATGAAGTTGGCTTACGATCGAGACATACAGAAGATGTGGATACTGAATGTCGGAGATATCAAGCCTGCCGAGTATCAGATAGAGTTGTTTATGGATATGGCCTGGAATATAGAAGCTGTGGCCTCGGAAGGAGTGACCTCTCATCTGAAACACTGGCTGGAACGGGAATTGGGAGCTTTGTGCGCAAAGGCGGTATTACCTGTGATGCAGGAACACTATCGTCTGGCCCATATTCGTAAACCTGAATTTATGGGAAATACGAGGGAAGAGGAGAAAGATCCTGTTTATCGTGTTGTCAAAGATCTTCCATGGAGTGAAAAAGAAATCAACGGACGTTTGCAGGCTTATGATAAATTGTCGGAGGCAGTGGAACGGGCAGCTTCGAAAATCCCATCCGGCAGACAAAGTGCCTATTTTGAATTGGTGAAATACCCGGTGCAAGCTGCTACACAGATGAACCGGAAATTGCTATATGCCCAATTAGCCCGCCACGGAAAAGCGGACTGGGAGAAAAGTGATCTTGCCTATGACAGCATTGTAGTATTGACAAAACAGTATAACTCACTGGAAGATGGAAAGTGGAACCGCATGATGGATTTCCAACCCCGAAAACTCCACGTATTCAATCGCGTGGAAAGAAAAACGGCTACTTCTCCGATGATGAAAGAGCGTGTAGCTATCTATAAATGGAACGGATTGGATGGGAAAAATATCCCGAATGGTAAGAATACATTGAATGCACGGAAAGGAACTTCTGCTATTTGTGAGGGTCTGGGATATGAAAGCAAAGCGACAGGCATTGACAAGGGAGATGCACTGATGTTCTCTTTTGACAACAGGAAAACAGACTCGGTAGAGGTTGACATCCGCTTATTGCCTAATCATCCTGTGGGAGGAGATCAACTACGTTTCTCAATATCGTTAGACGATGCAGAGCCTGAAGTGATCTCTTATGAAACGAAAGGACGGAGTGAAGAATGGAAAGAGAACGTGCTGCGCAATCAAGCCATTCGAACAGTTCGACTTCCGATATCTGGAAAGAAGTCCCACAAATTGGTAATCAAGGCATTGGACGAAGGAGTGATATTAGACCAGGTAATGCTTTATATGCCTTCGCCTATTGGTGAGTAACTGCACGGATCACGAACCATACATGATGTATCGTGGTACTGATCCATCCATAATGCTCTGCCATAATGCGGAATCTCTCTTTGAGGGATGCTTTCCGGTTCCGGGTGGTCATGCCCTCGTCCAAATAGTCAATGATTGTCAGGTGAGTGTTGTGAAGGGTATGCGCTTTCTTCATGATGCGGATGCACCAGTCGAAGTCAGCGGAGAAGCGGTACTGCAAATCATACGGCTCTACCAACGTGTGGCGGGGGAAGAATGCCTGATGGCAGACCAACATCCCTTGTTTAAAGCTTTTCCACGTTAAAGTTTCCGGAGCGGATAGCCTGCGCATACGTAGGAAATGACCGTTCTTGTCTACGATGGCGGTTTCTCCATAAAGCACATCGGGAAGTTCGTTGCCGATGATGGTATGTACCATTTGCTGTAATGTATTATCTTCGTGGAAGCAGTCGCCTGCGTTCAGAAAGCAAAGGTAATCACCGGTGGCAAGAGAGATTCCTTTATTCATGGCGTCATATAATCCTTTGTCCGGCTCGCTGACGACAGTGTGTATCCGCGAACGGTACCGTTCGATGATGGATAAGGTCTTATCTTCAGATCCCCCGTCTACGATAATATATTCGACGTGATGATAGGTTTGTGAGATGACACTTAGAATGGTGTCCTCCAATACCTTCTCAGCGTTGTATGTTACCGTGATGATTGAGAATTTCGGGGTGGGATGGACGCTATGCATATTTTCCTGTTATTTTGTTATAGATATCCGTATATCTTTTGGCAACGATACTCTCCGAATAGTTGCCCAATACCTTGCGGCGGGCTTGTTCTGAGAGTTCGCTGTATTCCGGTTCTGTCAATATCCAATGAATGCCGTTGGCAAAATCTTCCGAAGACTTGTATTGTGCCACGTAGCCATTGTGCAGATGGTCTATCATTTCGGGAATGCCGCCTACATTGAACCCTACGCACGGCACTCCGCATGCCATCGCTTCCATAATCATGTTGGGCAGATTCTCTTCCAGCGACGGGATGGCGAAAATATCTACTGAGTTGTATATATTCACTAATTCATGCTCATTCTTGATGTAAGGAAGTGAGTGTACACGAAAGGGAAGCAGAGCCTGTAACTGTTGGGATTGGTTGCCGAATGCAACTACCTCCAATGAATCTTTCCATTCCGGATGCTTTTCTGCCAGCATTTTGCAGGACTCAATTAAATATTCGACTCCTTTCCGCTTATCGGTAATCTTTACCGAACCGAACAGAATTAGTTTTTTGTTTTGCGGCAACATACATTTCGTACGTGCCTCCTCCTTCTTTTGTGGTTTGAAGAGATTCGTGTTAATGGCGTTCGGAATATTGACAATCTCTTTTCCTGCAAGCAATGCACTACTTTGTGCTTGTTCTTTCAGCCAATGACTGCAAGTGACGAAATGAATCGGGGCATGAGCATAAAGTTCTTGTTTGTTGCGGAAAGTGCGATATGACAGATCCTTCCGGCCTCCTTCCTTATATATATAGGGGCAGTGATGGCATTCCTTCTGGTATTTGGTACATTCCCGTGCATAGTGGCAGATACCGGTACAAGGCCACATATCATGCATTGTCCATACTACAGGCTTGCCGGATGACAATATCTTTCGGATATCTTTCAATGAGAGCATTCCCTGATTGACCCAGTGAAGGTGGATGACATCCGCCTGACGGAACTCCGGAAGTGACGTAATGTCCGTGCCGGTATTCGCTATATCTACATCAAACATATGATTCCGGTGAAAACGGTTGGCACTCCAGATGACAAGACGTTCCCACATGAATTTCCATACTTGCAACCAGCTTCTGTTCAACCCGACAACACTAATCTGGTCGGTCTGTTTGTCACGTACCAACATTTTAGCTTTGATACCGTTGTTTTTCAGCGATTCCATCAGACGGCTTGCCGCAACGGCCGGACCGCCCATCTTCTCAGAAGTATTAATAATCAGTATTCTCATTTTCTAAAGTTTGCTTGCCAACAGGCTTGTATACAGATTGATATATTGTCCGGCTACCACCTTGCCCGAATATTTAGTCATTACTTCGTTTCTCATTGCTTCCGGTGACACCCGTTCTTTCCCTTCGGTAAGTCCCCATTTTATTCCGTCGGCCAGACTTTCCGCCGACTGATAGTCAGCTAAGTATCCATTCTCCTTATGGCGGATGATGTCTGCTTGTCCGCTGTTGCCGAACGAAACAGGCAGGCAACCGCAAGACTGGGCTTCAATCAGTGTTTGTCCGAAGGTTTCGTAGAGCGAGGCGGACACTGCGACATCGGCTGCCGAATAGATTTGAGAAAGCTCCTCCGCTTGGCTTACCCAGCCCATGTAGGTATGACTGACCGGAATAGACGGGAGCACCTGCAGGGGGTATTTGATTCTTCCGAATAGTAGGAGGTGCAACTCTTTACTCCGAAAGTCTTTTCGTCGGATTAAAAGGCGAATGGCCTCCATCAACGTTGGGAATCCTTTTATCGGATCATCAATACGGGCAGCCCCGAACACGATAATCCGTTTGTCAGGAAGAGATAATGCTTGTCGGCATTCTACTTTATTAAGTATCCGGAAGTTGCTCAGTGAAAGCGTATTCGGTATCACTGTGACCGGCTTTCCTTTGAGTAGTGTGCTTTGGCGTACTTGTGAGGCGAGCCAATTACTTACTGTAACGATATTTATTCTTGCCGGAGAGAGTATGCTCTGTTTTTTCTTGAAGACGCGGTGAGACAAGTCGTTGTTCCCGGGAAAACGGAGAAAGTGGCAGTTTCCGCATTCGTTTTTGAATGATTCGCAAGAGTAGGAATAATGGCAGATGGAGGTACATTCCCACATGTCATGCATCGTCCAAACAACAGGTTTGCCGGAGGTGATGACTTGTTGAATATTGTGCAAGGACAGCATGCCCTGATTGATCCAATGCAAGTGAATGATATCTGCCTCTTTGAAAACCGGAAGCCGGGTGACATCGAACCCCGTATTGGCAATGGATATCCTAAAAAGATTCTTCCGGCTGAAAAGATTATTTGCCCAAATAATGAGACGTTCCCAGATAAACGTGAACTTTCTTTGCCAAGACTTACCGACGGTATGTACTTTATCGGAGTGGCTCGTTTTGTGCAGTACCAACATCCCGGTGTCTATTCCGGCACCGTTGAGCGATTCCATCAGACGGTTTGCTGCGATAGCCGCACCGCCCATTCGTTCTGAAGTATTGATGATTAGTACTCTCATGCGCATAAAAGTTTATGCAAATGTACGCTTTTCGTTGCAAATCTATGGTTGCTTGCGATAAGTTTTTACCGTAGTAGTTAAGATTTGCGATAATTCGCGGCTGTAATGTTCTAAATTATATTCCCGTTCTGCCAGTTTCCGACCGTTGGCTCCCATTTGCTGTGCTTCTTCAGGATGGGTGTAGAGGTAACGGATGGCTTGTTTCCATCCTTCCGTATCATTATAGTCTACATAGATACCTGCTCTTTCTTTTTCAATGTCCATTTGAAATTTAGGATTACGTGAGCAAATCACCGGGAGTCCTAATGCAAAAGCTTCTACCAGTGTGGTGAGTCCCACGGTGTAGGGGTTGTCAAGGCAGCAGATGACTACTACTTTTGAATGTGCTACTTCTGTGGCGAGCTTGTGTGGGATGATACCGCCCGTGAAATGTATCCGTATGTTGGTATATGGTATATATTTTTTTAGTAAAAGCTCATAGTTCTTGTCTCCGGCGGCAGGTGTGGTAAACACATCAAGGGGAAGCCCTGTTTCGGCAAATGCTTTTAGCAAGGTGGTGAAGTCACGATTCTCTTTCCCAGTAGTGATAAACGTCTTTTCTGGTTCTTCTTCGTTTGCGGTTGGAAGGTGCTGTCTCAGATAGTCATAGAAATCAAGGTCGGCTCCCCAATGTATAAGGTGCAACTGACCGGCGTTGACTTTGCCTGATTTTAAAGAGTCCTCAATTAACGTCTGACTGAAAAAGAACATTTGATCGATACCTCTATAATAAAAGCGGGAAATCAAATTCTTCAGTTTGTTGGAGTTTCGGACTACGGCTTGATGGTGCCAGATAGCAATGGGTTTGCGGTACAATCCGAACGCACGTAAGAAGATAATAAGCTCTAGTCCGTAAAAGGAGGTACCATACAAAAGGTCATACGGTTCTTTGCAACGTATGATTTCAAAGAAATTGTAGAGTGAGAACCGTATACGGGATGCGAAATGACGGTAATGGTGGAGTATCGGGTGAATACCGTGTTTACTGAAATGAGTGAGCCCATATAATATATGTCCGGGGTGTAAATGGTTCTTCCATTCGTCCAATGCTTCTTGTATGGGGCGTGTGTGATAATAGTATATTTTCATGCGCCGAAGTCTCCTTTCAAGGTACGTTTAATTCGTCGAATCGCTTTGGCCATAAAGCAATTTGTGCGGTGGTAATAGCGTGCGAATGCTTCTCTAGCTTTTTCATTTTCTTCTATTGGCGACCATTTTTCTATTGGGAGCGGTTTCATCCATAAGGTGGAACTGTATAAACCTCCACCACCGCAGTTGGTGCCGCTTCCATCGAAACCGATGTTCTGAATAAGTGAACGTCCGGTGTTTAACGAGAGGATATCTGCTAAAAACAGGCTGGCATTCCAGCGGATGGCCCATGAATTGTTTTTTCCCTCGATTTGGCGCCTCAGCATTCGCGTGAAAGGATAATTCCCGTTGAGGTCAAATCTCCGTGTGAGGTTACGTTCTTCCAATTGGCGGAGCAGCTCTTTCCCGTCGGGATTGAAATATTTCCATGCTCTGTCCCAAGTAGCCCACCCCCAACTTCCGGTAAACTTGATAAGAAATGTATCGGGTAGGGAAGGGTCGTTGGTGAAATCACAAGCTTGTATGTGACCGACGCGTGGCTCGTCTTTGTAAGTCTCAAGTGCATCGTTCATAAATTGTAGGAAGTAAGGTGCTGTAATCAAGTCGTCTTCCATTACGATAACCCGCCCGAAGCGGTTGACTTGTGTGGTAACTCCGTCAATGATATTACGCGCAAGTCCCCAGTTCTTTTCCCGTTCGATGAGGGTAATGCTCTTAAATCCTGTTATCTTATGGATATAGTTGCGGACTTCAGCTACAGCTGCCTCGTCTGTGTCCTTGCGGGCTGCATCGGAATAGATGTAGAGCTTACTTTCGGCAGCGAGTGTGTTGTTTTGAAGTGTCTCCATCGTTTGTTTTAAATGTTCCGGACGATTGTACACGAACAGCAATATGGGAGCGTATTTTGTCATTATGTTATTTGGTTTTTGTTACTAGTTCAATAATTTTGCTGCCGAAGTACTGCCAAGCGTTTTCATCGAGAAATTGCCTATATCCAACTAGTGAGGCTTTTTCTTTTTTATAGTCTGAGAGGATGACGGCAATATCATCCAGACTTTTAAATGTGTGGACGTTTAATAGACTGTTGTGGCTGTAATCGATGAATGATCCGGTGGCTGGTCCTATTACCTTTGCCCCGAAAGAAAGGGAATCCATTAATACTCCCGAACTTAATACAGAATCGGGACAGTAAGGAATGAGTACAAAACGGGAGCAGGCTACGTAATTACTTAGCTTTTCAAACGATGGACTTTCAGGGATGATTTTGACATAATCAGGTGCTTTGTCCTGCAATTCTTTCAACAAAGAGGCGGAGGCACATCGTCCGATAATGCAGACATTGGGGTGTTGCTCCGGATGGTTACGTAGGTATGAAAGATATTCATGTATACCTTTATAGCGTGAGATAGTACCCCATATCAGCAAATCATAAAGAATATTATTCTCGGCAGGTAACTGTCGGGGAAGTCGATTGATGGTAGGATGGTGCAGAAAATGAACTTTTCCGCTGGCTTGCGGATATCTCTGCCGGATGATTTCCAGCCCTTCGGTAGCGTGTGTAAGTATTAAATCCGCTTTCCGGACGATGAAACGCATGAGGAATTTTTTCATGCCTGTATACCCGTCATTGTGTGGTTTTTTGTTGTGCAGTACCCATACGATTTTCTTCTTTGCCAATTTGAGTACTGTTACGAAACAGATTGCCGTGACAGTTTGTAAAAGTCCGTATTTGAAATCAGGAATACTTTCAAACCAATTGAAGATAATCACGTCTCCCCATCGTTTGGGAGGCAATATGCTAAGAAGCGGGTTTCGGTGTGGAGGATTGATAACAGTACTTTCTCCTTCACGGTTCAAGGAAGCGATGAAATTCTCTATATAGGGATTGTTTTTTTCGTTAGGGTTTTGCCTTAAACGCGGAAATACAGTAAATGTTATCATATTCCTAAGTCATTAATGGATGGCAAATTTACTACAATCTCGGATAAAATACAAGGGAGTGAAAAAAGACTTGATGCATGATTGCAAAAAACGTGTATGGGGATAAAGTTGTTTATGCTGAATGCAACAGACGCAACAGGCTTTCAGAATTCCAATAATACTGCCTGTCTTCATATACCGAATTGTTCGGATGGTATATTTCTGCCTGAATGGATAGTTGCTGACAGCTTGAAAATATCTTTTTGTAACATTGCGCTGTGAGTGGTTGCTTAGGCTTTTCAGAGCAGTTTGTAGTCCTTCCCATGCATTGTATTTTTGTTCCGTATGGTAGGAAGTGGCTTGAGGATGTCTACGCCAATAGACCAGTCCTTCGTCAATGAACTCTATTGGTCCGGAGACAACGGCAGCCAACATTAGCAAGGAGTCATAGGAGATGTTATTCTCTTGTTTCACAGCTTGCTGGAAAATGGGTAGGATATTGCGGTGGAAGAAACATTCGTGTCCCGGGACATATGGTTTCATTAATAGATAAAGTTCGTTGTAAAGTACATTAGATTTGTTTTTTTTCCCCATGGTCTGTTGAATATCCGTGGTGAATAGGTAAGAGTTATGAAAAAGTAGAGAATGATTTGTTGCGTGGTTCATCAGAATCTCTATCTTATCCGGTCGCCAGATATCATCTTGGTCGGAAGAGGCGATATATTCACCTTCAGCTTTGGCGAAGGCGGATGAAAAATTGTAATTGAATCCTAGTGGTGCCTCGTTAATATAGAGTTTGACACGTGGGTCTCGTTTTTGATATGCTTCAATAATTGTTACTGTACGATCGGTAGAACAATCGTCTTGTATGATCAATTCATGGATGGGATAGGTCTGGCACAATATAGAATCTATTTGCTGTTCAAGATATTTATCTCCGTTATAGGTACACATAACGACTGAAATGGAAACCGGTGAGTTCGGATTAATATTCATATTTTTGAATTTGTGTAAATACTGTCTGCAAAAATAGCCAAAGAATAATAAACTTGTTTACTTTTGTGTTGGAAATGAATATATGATTATGGAAAAGATTATATTAGTGCCGGTGGGAGGATTAGCTAATCGTATGCGCGCTGTAGCTTCTGCCGTTACCTTGACATATAGAGTAAGGAGAAAGTTGGAGGTACTATGGTTCCGTGATTGGGGACTGAATGCTCCCTTTTTCAAAGTGTTTGAGGAACCGGAGTTGATGAATATATCCTTTTCGGAGACATCTTGCAAACATTTGCTTATGTATGACCGTCCTCGCAGGCGTAATTTTTATCTTCCGAAACTTTTTCAGAAATTGTTGTTTGAGGATTGTCTGTATGAAAGGGACGTACGTGCTCTTTGTTATAAGGAGTCGGAGCTGGAAGAGTGGGCATCTCAAAGTGGACGGTTGTACATTGCTACTTGTGACCAGTTTGTGAATTACAGTACAAATTTACTTCGTTCTTTGTTTCACCCTGTCGCTTCCGTTTGTGAGGAAGTCGAACTCCGTTTTTGTCACTTTTCCAAGCATACGGTAGGTGTACATATTCGTCGTGCAGATCATACGGTAGCCATCCGTCAAAGTCCATTGGATTTGTTTTTTACACAGTTGGACAAAGAAAGTGATATGTATGATGATTTGTGTATCTATCTGGCAACTGATTCGGAAGAGGTGAAACAGCAGTTACGCAATCGTTATGGTAGCAGGGTGCATACGGCTGAGACGGTTTCTGATCGTGGCTCGATTTCCGGAATTAAGGATGCTGTAGCCGATATGTATACACTGTCACGCACTCAAAAGATTTATGGATCTTCAGGCAGTTCTTTTTCGGAACTGGCTGCCCAATTAGGAGATATTCCCCTGCAAATACTTCGTGTTTAGATTTTCTTTCTTATAAATTCAATGCACTCACGGAATATCACGGATTGTAATTTCCATAAAATCAGAGCGTACAAAAATACTACCAGCACTATTTTTATTAGTAAGGATAAATATAGATTCCGGATTCCGAGAGTGATATAATAAGCGGAGGCAGTCAATGTGGCTGCTAATAAGAAATAAGGAGCGATATCCTTGAGTACACAGGATAGAGTCAAAGGTATTTCTCTTTTGACGAAGAAATACCAGACAAAAAGCCATAAGATATTGATGGTAATGAACAGATAAATCATCATTGTGATACCATAAGGATAGCTGAGACATGCTGTGATAAGTTGCAAAATGCTGAGTGTGATATTGCAGAACATAAACACGGAAGAACGTCCCCGGCTGACCAACAGGTTTGAGAACAGGTTATTAATAGGGATAAACGCACCCCAGATACAGAGCAACTGCATCATTTGGGCGGAAACGAGCCATTTATCAGTAATGGTAATCACGATGAACTCTTTGGATACAATGCTGAGGCCGAACATGGCAGGGAAAGAGATAAATGCGGTGAAGCGCAGCATTTTACGGAATACGGCTACCTGACGCTGGGTGTCTTCCGTTATGCTTGCTAATACGGGCTGGGCTACTCCGTTAATCATTCCTGTGATTAAGGAATGTCCCATGTTATTCCATTTGTTTGCTTGGCTGAAATCTCCTACTGCCTGCTTGGTATAGAATTTCCCTAATAGTACGGAGAACAGATTGTTGTTGATAGTCATGAATATGTTGGTAATTAACATTTTACTACTAAAACCGAACATCTCTTTTATAGGAGAAAAGTCGAAATGGAAGCTAGGCATCCATTTGGCGAAGTACCAATTGAGTATAACGACAACTGCTACGTATACAAGTGATTGTATGGCTATGCCCCAATAGGCAAATCCATTTACGGCAAGGACTATTGCTGTAATACCGGATAATGTAAGTGAGGAAAGGGAAATAATCGTATTTTCTTTCACTTTGAGGTTGCGGAAAAGGATGGCGCGTGGAGCGATCCCTAAACTAGCGATAAAAAAACTTAGGAAAGTCAGTCGGGAAAGGGGGACTAATTCCGGCGTACGGTAAAACTCGGCAATCAGTGGAGCCGACAGGTAGAGCAATATATATAAGATGGCGCTACAAGAAACACTAAACCAGAATACGGCATTGTAATCTTTGTCCGAAGCATTTTTACGGTTGACCAAAGCGGAGATGAAACCGCTTTCCTGTAGGATGTTGGCTATCGTTGAAAAGATGGTCAGCATACCGATCATGCCATAATCGGAGCGTGACAACAAACGAGCCAAAACAATTCCGAAAAGAAGCCCCAGCAACTGCTGTAAGCTGTTGCTGAGTCCTCCCCAAAATAATCCTTTGGCTGTCTTTTGTCTCAGTGATTGCTCTTCACCCATTTTTTTATTTTACTTCGCTGCCCGGCTTTACCTCCCGTCCCGGCATAATAACAGCCAAACTGCCATCATTATTTTCGGCGCTCAGAATCATTCCTTCGCTGACGATACCTTTCAGTTTGCGCGGGGCAAGATTGGCGATGAAGCAAACCTGTTTGCCTGCCAGTTCTTCCGGTTGATAGTGTTTGGCAATGCCCGATACGATAGTACGTGTTTCCAGTCCGTCATCGATTTTGAATTGCAACAACTTATCTGCCTTTGGTACTTTCTGGCATTCGAGGATAGTACCTACACGGATATCCAATTTCGTGAAATCATCGAATTCGATGTTCGGACGAATCGGATTGGCTTTGTAGTTTGCTTCTTCGTTTGCTTTTTTAGTATCAAGCAACTTCTGTACTTGTGCTTCGATAGTAGCGTCTTCGATCTTTTCAAACAGCAGTTCCGGCTTATTCAACTGATGGCCTACGGGCAGCAGATTGTCTTTTCCTAGTTCAGCCCATTCGAATGTGTCCATATTCAGCATCTTACGGAGTTTCTCCGAACTGAACGGCAGGAACGGATCAAAAGCGATGGCGAGGTTGGCAACCAGCTGTAGGGAAATGTTTAAGATAGTGCCTACACGCTCCATATCTGTTTTGGCCAATTTCCACGGTTCTGTGTCGGCCAGATATTTGTTACCGATACGTGCCAGATTCATGGCTTCTTTCTGTGCATCGCGGAATTTGAAAATGTCGAGCAGTTTTTCTACTTCTGCTTTTACGTCTGCGAATTCTTTCAGAGTTTCCTTGTCATAGTCAGTCAATTCGCCCTGTGCAGGTACTTTTCCGTCAAAGTACTTTTGGGTAAGTACCATAGCACGATTCACAAAGTTGCCATATACAGCGACCAGTTCGTTATTGTTGCGTGCCTGGAAGTCTTTCCAGGTGAAGTCATTGTCTTTTGTTTCCGGTGCATTGGCGGTCAGTACATAGCGGAGTACGTCTTGCTTTCCGGGAAAATCGGCTAGATATTCGTGCAGCCATACAGCCCAATTGCGGGAAGTGGAAATTTTATCTCCTTCCAGGTTTAGGAATTCGTTGCTCGGCACGTTGTCCGGCAGAATGTAACTGCCTTCAGCTTTCAGCATTGCAGGGAATACGATGCAATGGAATACGATGTTGTCCTTGCCGATGAAGTGAATCAAACGGGTTTCAGGATCTTTCCACCATGTTTCCCAACTATCGGGAAGCAGTTCTTTGGTATTGGAAATGTATCCGATAGGCGCGTCAAACCATACGTACAAAACTTTTCCTTCTGCTCCTTCTACGGGAACGGGGATTCCCCAATCGAGGTCGCGGCTTACGGCACGTGGCTGCAAGCCCATGTCGAGCCAGCTTTTGCATTGACCGTATACGTTGGGACGCCATTCTTTATGATCTTCCAGAATCCATTTGCGCAGCCATGCCTCATGTTTGTCGAGGGGAAGATACCAATGCTTGGTTTCTTTCATTACCGGCTTGCTCCCGCTGATGGCGCTTTTCGGATTAATGAGATCTGTCGGAGAGAGTGAAGTACCGCATTTCTCACATTGGTCACCGTATGCTCCTTCCGAGTGGCAGTGAGGACATTCTCCGGTGATATAACGGTCGGCGAGGAATGTTTTAGCTTCTTTATCGTAGTATTGCTCAGACGTTTTTTCGATAAATTCTCCTTTGTCGTACAATGTTTTGAAGAAGTCCGAAGCTAGTTGGTGATGGGTCGGTGAACTGGTGCGGCTATACACATCGAATGAGATTCCGAATTCCTCAAATGACTTTTTAATTAAGGAATGGTAACGGTCTACTACATCCTGCGGGGTGATTCCTTCCTTCTTGGCACGGATCGTGATAGGCACTCCGTGTTCGTCCGAACCGCCGATGAATAATACATCTTCTTTTTTCAGGCGCAGATAGCGTACATAAATATCTGCGGGTACGTATACACCGGCCAGATGACCGATGTGGACAGGTCCGTTCGCATAGGGCAATGCCGATGTGACGGTGGTTCTTTTGAATTTCTTTTCCATTGTATCGTGTGATTTTATTGTTTTCAGCTTTGTAATGTGCAAAGATAGTGACTTTTCTTTCTTTTTTCTCGTAAGAAAGAATATATTTGTATTCAAGTTAAACGAAAATTAGAGTATGATATGATAACAACCCAGTTGCTGCGCCCTGAGAGCATTGTTGTAGTAGGGGCTTCAAATAATGTACATAAGCCGGGTGGCGCAATATTAAAGAACCTGATAAACGGGGGTTATCAGGGAGAACTTCGGGCTGTGAACCCAAAAGAGAAAGAAGTGCAGGGAGTTCCTGCCTTTGCGGATGTGCAGGACGTGCCTGATACGGACCTTGCGGTATTGGCGGTTCCTGCTTCAATGTGTCCTGGCATCGTAGAAACATTGGCTGGTCGGAAGCATACCCGGGCTTTTATCATACTTTCTGCCGGCTTTGGTGAGGAGACTCATGAGGGGGCATTGTTGGAAGAACGTATTCTGGAAACTGTAAACAAATATGGCGCGTCGTTGATAGGACCTAACTGCATCGGATTGATGAATACTTGGCACCATAGTGTGTTCAGTCAACCAATTCCAAATTTAAGTCCGAAAGGAGTGGATCTTATCTCCAGTTCGGGTGCTACAGCCGTATTCATTTTGGAAAGCGCGGTGACTAAGGGATTGCAGTTCAACTCTGTATGGTCGGTAGGGAACGCCAAACAGATTGGGGTGGAGGATGTATTACAGTTTATGGATGAGAACTTCGATTCTGAAAAAGATTCACGAATCAAATTGCTCTATATTGAAAGTATCCAAAATCCGGACCGATTATTATTCCATGCTTCTTCATTGATAAGAAAAGGGTGTAAGATTGCAGCGATTAAGGCGGGAAGCTCGGAAAGTGGAAGCCGTGCGGCTTCTTCGCATACGGGAGCTATTGCCAGCTCGGATTCTGCTGTTGAGGCTTTGTTTCGTAAAGCGGGAATTGTACGTTGTTTCTCACGTGAGGAGCTGACTACTGTCGGTTGTGTGTTTACCTTGCCCGAACTGAAGGGAAAGAATTTTGCGATTATCACTCATGCCGGAGGTCCCGGAGTAATGCTGACGGATGCGTTGAGCAAGGGGGGGCTGAATGTGCCGAAGTTAGAAGGTAACCTGGCAGAAGAACTGAAAGCGCAACTCTTTCCGGGAGCTGCTGTCGGTAATCCGATTGATATTCTTGCTACGGGAACTCCGGAACATCTGCGTCTTTGTATTGACTATTGTGAAGAGAAATTTAAGAATATAGATGCTGTGATGGCCATTTTTGGAACTCCGGGACTAGTCACTATGTTCGAGATGTACGATGTGCTTCATGAGAAAATGCAGGTTTGCAGTAAGCCGATTTTCCCGATACTTCCTTCCATCAATACAGCTGGAGCGGAAGTGGCAGCGTTCCTTGCTAAAGGTCACGTGAACTTTTCGGATGAGGTCACATTAGGGACTGCTCTTTCCCGCATTGTGAATGCTCCTAAACCAGCAGTTCCTGAAATAGAACTGTTCGGAGTGGATGTTCCGAGAATTCGGCGGATCATTGATTCTATTCCGGATGACGGATATATCGCGCCTCATCATGTACAGGCTTTGCTTCATGCAGCCGGTATTCCGCTTGTAGATGAATTTGTGTCGGATAATAAGGAAGAAGTGGTGGCTTTTGCCCGTCGTTGCGGATTTCCGGTGGTGGCAAAAGTCGTTGGACCTGTGCATAAATCGGATGTTGGCGGGGTCGTGTTGAATATCAAGAGTGAGCAACATTTGTCTCTGGAGTTTGACCGTATGATGCAAATAGCTGATGCGAAAGCAATCATGGTACAGCCAATGCTGAAAGGTACGGAACTTTTCATTGGAGCGAAATATGAGGAGAAGTTCGGGCATGTGGTCCTTTGTGGTCTGGGAGGTATTTTTGTGGAAGTGCTGAAGGATGTCTCTTCAGGTTTGGCCCCACTTTCTTATGAAGAGGCTTATTCGATGATTCATTCGCTGAGGGCTTATAAAATCATACAGGGGACACGTGGACAAAAGGGGGTGAATGAAGATAAATTTGCTGAAATTATAGTCCGTCTTTCTACCTTGCTCCGCTTTGCGACAGAGATTAAAGAAATGGATATAAACCCGCTTTTGGCTACAGAAAAGGCGGTTGTGGCAGTTGACGCACGTATCAGAATAGAGAAATAAGACTATTTTTTCATTCATTGGGACGTATTTATCATCTTCCCGTTGTTATTTTGCCTACATTTGGTAACTCAAACGGGAAGATAGAAAACACGTATGTTATGAAAAAAGCACTGACACTTTTATTCTGTTTTATTTGCTACCAGATAAGCTGTCATGCACAAGTGGCGGACGAATGCCATTATTTCAAAAACCTGAGCGTGCAGAACGGGTTATCCCAAAATACAGTCAATACGATTCTGCAGGATAAGCAAGGGTTTATGTGGTTCGGTACGAAGGATGGATTGAATCGGTATGACGGCTTGTCGTTCCGTAAATTCAAGCACGATGACCGTAGCCAACGAAGTATCGGCAACAATTTCATCACAGCGCTTTATGAAGACGAGAAAGGAAATATCTGGGTAGGCACGGATGTGGGGCTTTATATTTATTATCCGGAAAAGGACTTCTTTGAGCATTTCACGGAACTGAGTGCGGAAAACACGAAAATAGAACATACCGTGACTGCAATCTCCGGCGACAATCAAGGTTGTGTCTGGGTGGCGGTAGAATCTCAAGGTCTCTTCTGCTATGAACTGGAAAAAGAGAAACTTCGGAACTATACGTTAGAGAATTTCTCTTTTCTTACCACTAATGTGCAGACTTTCGTCTTTGATAATAGCGGAACCCTTTGGATAGGCTGTTACGGTGACGGTCTTTTCTATTCGAAAGACCGCTTGAAAACGCTCCATCCTTATCGCTCTCCGATAGATAATAAAGAAACCTATGCGAACGATGTAGTGATAAGTCTTGCGAAAGGGGCATACAACTGTCTGTATGTCGGCTCTTTGAAAGGTGGAGTGAAGGAACTGAACCTGACCTCAAACAAATTGCATGATTTGCTCTTGGCAGATGAGAACGGGGAATCTGTATTTTGTCGTGAACTGCTGATGGCTTCCGACAATGAGCTGTGGATTGGCGCAGAGTCAGGACTTTATATTTATAATCTCCGGCTGGGGAAATTTGTTCACTTGCGCAGTTCGATCAATGACCCTTACTCCTTGTCCGATAATGCTATTTATTCGCTGTGCAAGGATCGTGAAGGTGGTATCTGGATTGGTTCTTATTTCGGTGGTGTAAACTATTATCCCCGTTTCTATACGAATTTTGAGAAGTATTATCCGAAAGGGACAGAAAACGGGCTGCAGGGAAAGCGGGTACGTGAATTCTGCCAGGATAATCAGGGAGTCCTGTGGATTGGCACGGAAGACGGTGGCCTGAACCGCTTTAACCCGAAGACTAAGACTTTCTCTTTCTTCACGCCAAGCAATGCCTTTACGAACGTGCACGGATTGTGCCTGATTGGCGACCATCTTTGGGTAGGCACTTTCTCGAAAGGGGTGAAAGTGGTGGACACACACACGGGAGCTATTGTGAAAACATACCGGAAAACAGATTCGCCGCGTTCGTTGATAGATAATAGTGTTTTCTCCATTTGCCGGACAACGACGGGAGATATTTATTTGGGCACATTATTCGGCTTGCTGCGTTATAATGAGCAGTCCGACGATTTTGACCGGATTCCGGAACTGAACGGCCGGTTTGTATATGACATCAAAGAAGACTCCAGCGGAAACCTTTGGCTGGCAACTTATGCAAACGGTGCTTACTGTTATAATGTGAGTGAGAAGAAATGGAAGAATTACCTGCATGATGAAAGCAATCCGAAAAGCCTTCCTTACGACAAGGTAGTGAGTGTCTTCGAGGATTCCCACCGGCAGGTCTGGCTCACGACGCAGGGTGGCGGCTTCTGTTTGTTCCATCCGGAGACGGAAACCTTCACCAGTTATAATCTGGCGGACGGATTGCCAAACGACGTCGTTTATCAGATTGTGGAAGATAAAGAAGGGCTTTTCTGGCTGACAACCAATAATGGTTTGGTATGTTTCCAGCCTACCACCGGAGCTATGAAAGTATATACCACTTCCAACGGTTTGCTGGGCGACCAGTTCAATTATCGTTCAAGTTTTGAAACGGAAGACGGTACGATCTATCTGGGAAGTATCGACGGCTTTGTGGCTTTCAATCCCAAGAACTTTTCAGAGAACAAGTCGCTTCCGTCTATCGTGATTACTGATTTTCTGCTCTTTGGCAAGGAAGTGTATGTAGGCGAACCGGGTTCTCCGTTGGAGAAGAGCATCACCTTTTCCGACGAACTTGTACTTCAATCCAATCAGAACTCTTTCTCTTTCCGTGTGGCGGCACTGGACTTCCAGGCTCCGAGAATGAGCAGGATAATGTATAAGCTGGACGGTTTTGATGCAGACTGGCTGACAGTAGGCGAGAGCCCTATCGTCACTTACTCCAACCTGCGGTATGGCAATTACACTTTCCGGGTGAAAGTCTCTAATAGCGACGGGGTATGGAATGAAGAGGGAATATCCCTGAAAGTACATATTCTTCCGCCTTTCTATCTTTCCGTCTGGGCTTATATCGTGTATGCTTTGCTGATTATAGGTTGTTCTCTGTATACGGTTATGTATTTCAAGAGACGCAGCAACAGGAAGCATCGTCGGCAGATGGAGAAATTCGAACAGGAAAAGGAACGCGAAGTATATAATGCGAAGATTGACTTTTTTACGAATGTGGCCCATGAGATACGTACTCCGTTGACATTGATTAAAGGTCCGTTGGAAAATATCATACTAAAGAAGCAAGTGGATACGGAAACCCGTGAGGACTTGAACGTCATGAAGCAGAATACGGAGCGGTTATTGAACCTGACCAATCAGTTGCTTGATTTCCGCAAGACGGAGAGACAGGGATTCCGACTGAACTTTACTGAATGTAATGTTACCGAAATCTTGAAAGAAACTCATAAACGCTTTACTTCCCTTGCCAAGCAGAAAGGGTTGGATTTTGTTTTGCAGATGCCGGAAAAGGATTTTTATGCTCATATCAATCAGGAAGCATTTACGAAAATCATCAGCAATTTGCTGAACAATGGGGTGAAATATGCGGAAAGTTACGTGCATATATCGCTGGCAGTGCCGGATACGGACGGAGGCAATTCATTCCGTATCTGCACGGTGAACGACGGAGTAATCATTCCTGATGCAATGAAAGAGGAGATATTCAAGCCTTTTGTTCGTTTCAACGAGCAGGAGGATGGAAAAGTGACTACCGGAACCGGCATCGGGTTGGCTCTCTCCCGCTCGCTTGCCGAACTGCATCAGGGGACTTTGACTATGGGAAAAGGGGAGGAGAATAATACTTTCTGTATGACTTTGCCGATAGTACAGGATACGACAATCACCTTGACAACGGAAGTGGAAGCGGGAACTGACAAGATAAACGAAGCTCCTGCGGAACAAGCAGTAGAGAAGGATAACCGCCCGACTGTGTTGGTAGCGGAAGATAATCCGGATATGCTTGCCTTTGTGGTTCGCCAACTGTCGAAAGATTACACGGTGCTGACAGCTACCAATGGCGCGGAAGCATTGCGTGTACTGGACGGCAATTATGTGAATCTGATGATAAGTGATGTCGTGATGCCTGTAATGGATGGCTTCGAACTGTGCAAGACGATTAAGTCGGATTTGAATTACAGCCATATTCCTATCATACTGCTGACCGCGAAGACTAATATACAATCGAAGATAGAGGGAATGGAACTGGGCGCGGATGCCTATATTGAAAAACCCTTCTCTGTGGAATATTTGCAGGCGTGCGCTTCCAATCTTATTCAGAACAGGGAGAAGCTGCGCCAGGCTTTTGCGGAATCTCCTTTTATAGCCGCTAATACAATGGCATTGACGAAAGCCGATGAAGAGTTTATCAAGAAACTGAACGAGGTTATCAGGGTGAACTATGCCAATCCGGAGTTTAGTATGGATGACATGGCGGATAACCTGAATATGAGCCGTTCTAACTTCTATCGGAAAATTAAAGGAGTGCTGGATCTCAGTCCGAATGAGTTCCTTCGTCTGGAGCGTCTGAAAAAGGCTGCCCAACTGCTGAAAGAGGGTGAAAACAGGGTCAATGAAATCTGCTATATGGTAGGATTTAATTCACCGTCCTACTTTGCAAAATGTTTCCAGAAGCAGTTCGGAGTGTTGCCAAAGGACTTTACGAATGTAAAGGAGTAGCGGTTTACTTTTGAGTAGAAAATGTCGTTAACTAATTAAATATGCTATTATATGAAGAATTTATTTATCGTATTTTTTTGTCTGGTATCAGTTTTGGCTATAAAGGCAAACGGACAAGAAAGTTTGTGGAAAATACAGGCTGTTGATTATCAAGGAACTTATTATGGCGCAGCAGTAGCGAATGGCGGTATCGGTATATTACCGTGGAAAGAACCTTTCTCCGTTCGTCATGTCATGTTGAATCATGTATTTGATGCTGCCGCTCCCCAAGATGTGAGCCGTGTGTTGCGAGGAATCAACCCGTTTAATTTGCAAATGCAGATTGATGGACAGGGAGTGAGTGGTGATAATATCTCGGGATGGGGACAGTGCATAGATATGAAAGCCGCCACGCACGATACGCATTTCACTTATGGTGGAAAAGCGGATATCTCTTATAGTATCTGTGCCTTAAGGAATATGCCTTATGCGGGACTGGTGCGTGTAGAGGTGGCTGCATTGGAAGATATGTATTTATCAGTGGAAAATCCCATTGAAGTACCTGATGAATATAAGAATTCCGGTTCGAAACAGGTGAGTGTGAATGTCGATGGAAACGAACTGAAAATAGTACGTACCTGGGCTTTGTCCAAATACCGTGAACAGAAAGTGTCAGCTTCTTCCGCTTTTATTTATGATAAAAATCCAAACCTGCAGCAACAATATGACGGAACCAACCGAATCGCTATTTCATTAAAAAAAGGAGATAAATTTTCTTTCGCTTTATTAGGCTCCGTCTGTACCGGACGTGATTTTATAGACCCGTATAATGAGTCGGACCGTGAAGTGATTTATGGTGCGAAAGAAGGTTTGAACCGCCTGATGGATGGACACCGGAAACTTTGGAATGAACTGTGGGAAGGGGATATTATGATTGAGGGAGATGACGAGGCGCAGCGTGCCGTACGGTTTGCACTTTATAATCTTTACTCTAATGCACGCAAGGGAAGCCGGTTGAGTATCTCTCCTTTCGGGCTTTCTGCCCAAGGATATAACGGGCATATTTTCTGGGATACCGAGTTATGGATGTATCCGCCTATGCTTTTCATGAATCAGGGCATTGCAAGGACAATGATGGACTACCGTACTGACAGACTGGAAGCCGCCTGTCAGAGAGCATTGAGCTATGGATATGAGGGAGCCATGTTTCCGTGGGAAAGTGATGATGCTGGAGAAGAGTCATGTCCTACTTGGGCCTTGACCGGAGCTTTTGAACATCATATCACTGCCGATATTGCTATCGCGGCCTGGAATTATTACTGTATGAGTGGTGATAAACGGTGGTTGCGTGAAGAAGGTTTTCCTTTGATGGAGAAAGTGGCGGAATTTTGGGTAAGTCGTGTAGAAAAGAATAATGAGGATGGTTCTTATTCGATTCGCAATGTGGTGTGTGCCGATGAATATGCTGAAGGGGTGGATGATAATGCATTTACCAATGGTGCTGCTATGCGTGCATTGCAAGATGCTGCTAAAGCTGCTGCGGTATGCGGTGTTAAAGCACCTGCAATCTGGAAGGAGATAGCCTCAAAACTACGGATTCCGAAATTCGAGAATGGAGTGACTATGGAGTATGAAGGCTATAACGGACAGGCAATAAAACAAGCGGATGCCAATTTGCTGGTATATCCATTAAATCTGATAACTCGTCCTGAAGAAATCCGTAAGGACTTGGAGTATTATGAAGATAAAATAGATAAAACCGGACCTGCAATGTCCTTCTCAGTGTTGGCTTTGCAATATGCACGCCTTGGCGAAGGCGATAAAGCTTATGAACTGTTTGTGCAAAGTTTCCGTCCTAACCAGTTACCTCCGTTTGGCGTTATTTCCGAAGGTGCAGGAGGTACGAATCCTTATTTTGTAACTGGTGCGGGAGGACTTTTACAAACTGTCATTAATGGTTTTTGTGGTTTGGAAGTTACAGATAATGGCATCAAGCAGCTTTTCTCAAAACTGCCGAAACATTGGAAGAAGTTGACGATAACAGGAGTGGGACCGGATAGAAAGACTTATGTCCGGATGCAAAAATAACATTGTTAAGTCTTGGTGTAGTGAAGTATACATATATACACACTGTACGAAACATTATTCGTTGATTTCTGCTTTCATTTAGCCCGATTGAGACTAAACTTTCATTTATTGACCTGTTTTTAATACCTGAAATAAGTGCAAACCCCTATTTTTGCTGCAGTAATAACTTAGTATTAACACAGAACCAGTATCCTTTACTGATTCATATAATCAGGTTTGCATGAATTTTAAATGTTTGTTTTGCGGGGCGCTTATTACACTGTATGTCGGAGTTGCTGAAGCTGTCAACTATGTTCCGGAAAATATTTCAGCGTCCATATCGTTGAAAGTGCCGGGAAATGTAGCTGAAAGGTATTCACTGAACTTGCAGCAATTGGGGAATAACCGTTCATCCTATTTATTGGAAGCTTCTGAAAGCATTCCGGTTACAATCACTCAGAGGGTGGCAGATGTAAATGGAAAATTACGGGTAAATGTCTGTATAACAGCACTCGAAGATATTTATTTTAATTATAGTCAACGGCTATCAACAGGCTATCGCCATGATGATTGTCAATTTTATATGCCGGGTTTCTGGTATCGCCGGAATCTCCGTTCGCCTAAAGATGCGCCTTCGTTCCATTCTTCAGATAGTTGGTTGGTGCGTGAAGACAGGCTAAGCGCACCGCTTACGGGTGTTTATTCGGAAAAAGAAAAACACTTTGTGACTGTGAGCCGTATCGATAAGTTTGCAGAAGAAGCCTTGAGCACTCATCGGGAAGGAGAAATTATCCTTTCAGGTAAAACGTCTCTAGGATTTACCGGATTTGAGAATCAAGACGGAATAACTGCGCTCTCTTTTGGCTTTCCTTATCGTGAAGCTCCCAAGAGTTATATTCGTAAGCTGACATTGGCACCTGCGGTAGAAGCTTTTCAATTCCTGAAAAAAGGGGAGACTGTTCTGCTGACATGGGAGATTCAGGAGAATAAGGCTGATGATTATTCTGATTTTATACGCCATGCATGGGAATATAGTTATGACACTTATGGACCTAAACCTGTGGAGACTCCTTATTCCATAACGGATATGAAGCAAGTTCTTAGCGGATTCTTTATAAGTAGCTTCGTAGAAGGACATCCGTTGGTTTATAATTCGGGAATACATCTAATGACGGAAAATTGCCAGAGTAACGGGCAGGCGGAAGTAGGATTTATTGGTCGTGTGCTCCTTAATGCATTCAATGCTTGGGAATATGGTCACCAATCTGATAGGGAGGATTTGAAAGCAAATAGTATGAAAGTGTTTGATAGCTACTTGAAAAACGGCTTTACTCCGGTCGGTTTCTTCAAAGAGTCGGTCGATTTTGATAAAGGCTATGAAGATCCTGTGCACAGTATACGCCGTCAGTCCGAAGGAATCTATGCTATGTTGCACTTTCTTGCTTATGAAAAAGAGAACGGGCGTCGTCATCCCGAATGGGAGCAGAAGATGAAAAATATGCTGGATATACTTTTGCGGTTGCAACAGGCTGACGGTAGTTTCCCTCGCAAGTTTCGTGATGATTTTACGATAGTTGACACTAGTGGGGGAAGTACTCCTTCGGCTACTTTGCCGCTGGTAATGGGATACAAGTATTTCAAAGACAAGCGATACCTTGCCAGTGCTAAGCAGACTGCGGATTATCTGGAGAAAGTATTGATTTCTAAAGCCGACTATTTCTCGTCCACACTTGATGCCAACTGCGAAGACAAGGAGGCATCTCTGTATGCTGCTACGGCTACCTATTATCTTTCATTGATTACAAAAGGAGACGAGCACCGGCATTATGCAGACCTGACGAAGAAAGCTGCTTATTTTGCCTTGTCATGGTATTATGTATGGGATGTTCCTTTCGCGCAGGGACAGATGTTGGGAGATATTGGTCTGAAAACCCGCGGCTGGGGCAATGTGTCGGTGGAAAACAACCATATTGATGTATTTGTGTTTGAGTTTGCTTCTGTGTTGCGATGGCTGTCAAAGGAATATGCAGAACCCCGCTTCTCGCAATTTGCAGAAGTCATTTCTACTTCTATGCGCCAACTTCTGCCTCATGAGGGGCATTTATGCGGAGTGGCTAAGCCCGGTTACTATCCGGAAGTTGTTCAGCACACAAATTGGGATTATGGAAAAAACGGGAAGGGATATTATAATGATATCTTTGCACCGGGTTGGACGGTAGCTTCTTTGTGGGAGTTGTTCACTCCGGGGCGTGCGGAGTATTTCTTGAAATGACATAAATAGGTCAGAATATATATCTATTATATTTTAATTTGATTTTGAACAAATTCTTTTAATTATTGAATTGTTTGTTTTATTATATTTTGCGTTGGTTGCCTACTTTTGCTCTCACTCGGTTAGAGATAAAGTATTTATTATGAGATTTTTAAATTTAATATTATGGATTTGAAGAAAGCATTGTTTGTTTGCTTGTTGTTGTACTATGGAACAAGTGCCAACTCCGCTTTACCTGTACATTCTATGGCTGGTAAGACGAATCTGTCGGAGCAGGCGAAAGGTATTCGTATTAGTGGTACGATAACCGATAAGGACAAAAATCCTCTTCCCGGTGTGAATATACGCGTTATGGAAGAAGGAGGCACTGGAGTGATAACGGATATGGACGGACATTTCTATATGGATGTGCCGGGAAAAAGTTCCGTAATTGAGATTTCCTATATAGGATTTAAAACCCAGCAAATAAAAGTTGGAAGCAAGATTAACTTTGATGTGATTCTTGAGGAAGATATTGAAGCGCTGGAAGAAGTGGTGGTTACGGGATATGGTAGTCAGAAAAAAATGTCGGTTATCGGTTCTATCGAAACATTGCAGCCAAAGAAGTTGCAGGTGGGGTCTTCACGTTCTGTTACTAATAACTTGGCGGGACAAATTGCCGGTGTGATAGCTGTTCAGCGTTCCGGTGAACCCGGGTACGATTCTTCTAATTTCTGGATTCGTGGTATTGCCTCTTTCTCTGGCGGACAGTCGCCACTAGTATTGGTTGATGGAATTGAACGTGATCTAAATCATATCGACCCGGCGGAAATAGAATCGTTCTCTGTATTGAAAGATGCTTCGGCAAGTGCTATGTATGGTGTGCGCGGTGCGAACGGTGTGATTGTTATTAATACAAAACGTGGTAAGATAGGTGCTCCTTCTGTGAATTTTCGGGTGGAACATTCTATTTCAGAACCTACAAAACTTCCTGAGTTTATCGGTGCAGCCGATCATATGGCATTATTGAACGAACTTACGGAAGACAGGACACGCTTGCCATTCAGCCAGGAGCAGATTGACAGGACTCGTTATGGATATGACCGGGATTTGTATCCGGATGTAAATTGGCTGGATCAAATAACGAAAGATTACGCTTACTCTACTCGTGCTAATTTAACGGTTTCGGGTGGCTCCGATTTTCTCCGGTACTCATTGGTCGGTTCTTATTTCGGTGAGAAAGGAATTATGGAAACGGACAAGACATTGCCTTATGACACCGGAATGAAGCTGACCCGTTATAACATGCGTGCCAATGTCGATTTGGATGTTACCAAGACGACAGTACTGCGTTTGAATGTCGGCGGTTTCTTGCAGACGCACCGTAAGCAGGCTTTTAGTACGGACAATGCTTTCGACAGGGCATTTATGACTTCTCCTTTTGTGCACCCTGCCCGTTACTCTGACGGAACAATTCCTATCATGAATATCAACGGAGTCAATCCTTGGGCTGCTGTGACACAAAGTGGATATGATGTGGTTACGGCCTCACAGATTCAATCTTTGTTTGCTGTTGAGCAGAACCTGAAAATGATCACTCCGGGATTGAAAGCGAAAGTGTCATTCTCGTTCGACCGCTGGAATCAGAGTTCGATAACTAGAGGCAAGAATGCGACTTACTATACTATTGCTACCGGTCGTGATATAGAGGGTAACCTGATTCATTCGGTGTTGAAATACGGAGATGATTCTTTGGGACATGGCAATAAAGGTGAATATGGAAATTCGAGGGTCTACTTTGAAGGAACGCTGACTTATGCACGTACTTTCGGAAAACATGATGTGGATGCATTGTTCCTGTATAATCAGCAAAGTTTTGACAACGGTAGTGTACAGCCTTATAGAAAGCAAGGTATTGCGGGGCGTCTTTCTTATACATTCGATAGCCGCTATGTGACGGAGTTTAACTTTGGTTATAACGGTTCGGAGAATTTTGCCAAAGGAAAACGTTTCGGATTTTTCCCCTCTCTTGCAGTTGGGTGGCTTATATCCGAAGAACCTTTTATGGATAAGTTCAGAAATACTTTGAGTAAATTGAAATTAAGAGGATCTATAGGAAAAGTTGGTAATGATGATATTGGTGGACGACGTTTTGCCTATATGACAACATTGAAGACAGATGCAGACACGTATCACTGGGGTGATACAGGGCAGATTGAACGTAAAGGTATTTCTGAAGGAGAAGTAGGAGTGGAAAACCTTACGTGGGAGACTGCATTAAAAATGAATCTTGGAGTAGAACTGGGCTTATGGAATGAACTGGAACTGCAAGTAGATGTATTTAAAGAAAAGCGTACTAATATTTTCATGCAGCGTAAAATTATTCCGTCACAAACCGGATTCTTGACAAATCCATGGGCTAACTTTGGTGAAGTGACTAATCGTGGTGTAGAATTCTCTTTGAATTATAGTAAACAAATCAATAAAGATTGGTTTATAGGTTTCCGTTCTAACTTTACTTATGCTATCAATCGGGTAGACGAGTATGATGAACCGGAATCTGTGGTAGGTACATACAAAGGGCTGACAGGACGTTCATTGAATACTTTGTGGGGGTTGCAGGCAGAAAGACTGTTTACGGCAGATGACTTTGATGCGGATGGTAATTTAAAGTTCGGTATACCGACACAAGATGTAGGAGCTTCCAAGGTTCGTCCGGGTGATATTAAATATGTGGATATGAACGGTGATGGTTTCATTACTGATGCAGATGAAGGTTATATTGGCGGAACAGTAGACCCGCGTATTGTTTACGGATTCGGTGGTAATATAAATTACAAGAACTGGGACTTGAATTTTTTCTTTCAAGGGACAGGCGATACTTATCGTGTAATCGGTAATACTACATACTTTATTCCGGGCAGCGGACAAACGTTGCAAGGAAATGTCTATTCCAACTATAATGACCGGTGGACAGAAGAGAATTCTTCTCAGGATGTGTTTTGGCCAAGATTGTCGGAAGAGCCTAACCGGCAAAACTACCGGAGCTCCACCTGGTGGAAAAAGAATATGCGATTCTTGCGTCTCAAGACTTTGGAATTGGGATATACTTTGCCGAAAATGATAACCGAGAAGATACATTCGAAGTCGGTTCGTTTCTACGTGAGCGGTAATAACCTTTTCTGTTTTTCTCCGTTCAAACTATGGGATCCGGAATTGGATACTGATACCGGTTTGCGTTATCCTGCTATGCGTTCCGTTATGTTTGGAGTTGACCTGAATTTCTAATTTAAAAAAAGACGATCATGAGTTTGAAGAAATATATATTTGCCGGATTGATAGGCATCGTATCGTTGGGTTCCTGTACGTATCTTGACAAAGAACCGGATACGGAGATTGATATAGATATGGTCTTTGAAAATAAGACAAAGGTAGAATCTTGGCTGGCTAATGTATACAGCCGTATTCCTAATCCGGGAAATGACTGGTTGAATACATACGGATGGGAAGTATTTGCGGATGACCTGACTGCTTCCGCACGCTGGCAACAGTGGGACTGGCCTAATATCACTAAGATTCTTGGTGGATGGACGCCTAATACACAATGGGCGGGCAATTTCTGGGATGGTCTTCCTCAGAAAATACGCCAGGCTTACATATTTATTGAGCGGGTGCATGCATTGCCTGAGGCCGATCTGTCACAGAAAGAAGTGGATTATATGAAAGCGGAAGCGCGTTTCCTTGCAGCTTATTATTGGTGGCAATTGTTGGAGACTTATGGACCGATTCCTTTTAGACCCAATTACATTGCTCCTACTGACTTTACTCTTTCGGACTTAATGGTGGGACAGAGACCGTTTGACGAGATTGTCAGTCATTTGGATAATGAAATGCTGGAAGCGGCAAAGCAATTGCCGCCTGTATGGCAAAGTGTAGAGAAATATGGTCGTATCACTTCCGTTATGTGTCTGACTATTCGTGCAAAAATGTTATTGTTTGCAGCCAGTCCGCTTGTGAATGGTAATGAGTGGTACATCGGGCATAAGAATAAGGAGGGAGAAGAACTGTTTAATTCTACTTACAGTCAGGAAAAGTGGGTAAAGGCTGCTGAGGCTTGTAAACTTTTGCTTGATGAGGCAGACCAGGCTGGATACCGTTTGTATGTGGAATATAATGCAGAAGGAGAGATTGACCCTTTCACTTCGCTTGAAAATGTTTGGTTCACCAAGTTTCAGGATGGAAATAAGGAAATTCTGTTCCCTTACACAAAGCAGGATGCTTATCAAAGTTATCAGTTCTATACCAATAAGGCTGTGACTAAGGAGTATGGTGGTGGAAATGGTTTGGGAGTATATCAAGGGCTGGTAGATGCTTTCTTTATGAAGAACGGGCTTCCGATAACGGATGACAATGCAGAATATGTGGAAGGAGGTTTCTCTACAGAAAAAGAAATAAGAGTCACTGAGTGGACAGGTGGAACAGGACAAAAGGGAGAAGTGACTGCAGAAGGGACTTATAATATGTATTGCAACCGCGAACCGCGTTTCTATACAACGGTGAGTTATAATGGTTCTTGGTATGCCTTAGCCGGACGTAAATATGAGTTCTTTAAGAACCAGAAAGATAACGACTACACACACGATGCTCCTCAAAATGGTTATTTGGTTCGTAAAAAAGTATATCCTCAGGATAATCCGAAGAATGGCAGTTATAAATGGCGGCAAATGTTCTTGTACCGTTTATCAGCTTCTTTCCTTGATTATGCCGAAGCAATCAATGAGGCTTATGATAATAAGGTATCCCGTGAGGAAGCGTTGAAATATGTAAATAAGGTGCGTGAACGTGCAGGTGTGCGGCAGTATACATTGAATACTGTTTCATTGGATGACCCTAAATATATTCATGTAGATGACAATCAACTGGCAGTACGTGAGGTAGTTCGTATGGAACGGCGTGTTGAACTTTGTTGCGAAGGCTCACGCTGGTCGGATATCCGCCGTTGGAGAATCATTGAGAGTCTTCCTGAAATGTGTGGAGATGACTATGGCATGAATTATGGTGGAACGAACAGTAATGAGTTCTATAAGAGAACTGTATTCCAAACGCGTGTATGGAAAAAGGCAATGTATTGGATGCCGGTATATTTCGAGGAGATAAATAAGAATCCTAACCTTGTTCAGGCTCCTTTCTGGAATTAATTAAATGAAAAGCATGATTATGAATAAGATAATGAAATTAATATGCTTGCTCTTTCTGGCATCGATAGTAGCGAGCTGTAATAAAGATCCGGAGTACTACACACTGGAAACGCCTGCAGACCAGATGCTATTAAGGACTTCTTCTGCTGACCTTACTTTGGAGAAAGAGAAGGAGAATGAGACTGCGATTACTTTTACGTGGAACGCTGCAGCACAGCGTGGCGGTGCTGACGCCAATATTGCTTACTTCTTTAGAATGTATATGGCGGACTTACACTCTAATGTCACTAGCTTATATGAAATTGAAGCCGGAGAACGCTCTATCAGCTTCACGCATAATGAACTGAATGATATTTTGGCTTCTTGGAGCATACTTCCCGGAGATAAAGTTACTATCGAGGCAGAGGTAATCGCTCAAGTGAATTCGTCTGCTCAGTATTTGAAACCGGAATTGTCGAAAACACAATTCGATGTGGTCGGGTATGATAAGAATGCTACTGCGATTTATATGGTGATGATAACGGAAGATGGTGAAAGGTCTATGCGAAGAATGACGGAAAAAGTTGTCGGTTCGGGAATCTACCAGTCACAGGCAGAATTGAAACCATGCAAGTACTTCTTTGCGCTCAGTGCAGAATCGGATTATCCATGTTACATGAAAGGCGAAAATGGAGATAACTCTTTGCAGTATGTAACGGAAGAAGGTGATTATGAGATGTTGGAGAATACAAAGAGCGGTACATATACAATGGTGGTTGATCTGAACGTATTTGATGTTAACATAGTCAGTTTGTATCCTTTGCCGAAGGATGGTATTTGGATTGTCGGTAATTCCTGCGAGGTAGGTTGGGATTTGGGAGTTGCTAAAGAGAAAGGAGCTCTGCAAAGTAAGGACCCGCGCCATCCTGAGCTTTGGACCTATACAGGTAATTTCTATTATAATGGTGGTAGCAATGAATTCAAACTTTCAGTGGACCTTGACTGGGGTGGTAGATTTTTCTTTGCTCCTCATGCGGCAGCTAATCCGGCAGCAGAGCATGAACTTGGGGAAGCGAGATACCAGGACAATGGTGGCGACTTGAAATGGAGCGTTGCGTCAGATGGTAAATACACCTTGACAGTGGACCTTAACCAAATGAGGATATATCTGAATCCTGCCGAGTAATCTTCGTAATGAGTTTATTAAAATATGAAAATCATGAAAAAACTGTTTATTATAATCTGTTTGCTTGCCAATATAGTTGTATTGGGAGCATGCGGTGACGTAGAAGGTGCGGGCGAATCACAACCCCGTGTACCGAGAGTGGAAGTGGAATCTGAAAATTACTATGTACAAATTGTACAAGAGAATATAAATGGGGTTGCTTTTGTATATCGTTGGTTGGATATGGAAACAGCATCGAAATATGTTATAACTTTGGCGTGGGAAAAAGATGCAGAAACGACTAAAACTCTGGATATAGAGGATAAGAGTATACTGACCTACAACGGAGTGCGTGAGTTGCTTTTTACCAACCGGCAAATAATGGAATACATGAGAACCTTTGGATTGGATGAAAAGGAAGCTCAATTGAGCATTACATTGGAAGCGTTCCAGGCAGATGGTACGCCAATTACTTCCGAAGCAGCTAAGGCATCAAAGACCTCTGAAATCGATATTATATTGGGTCCCGGTGTGGAGTTAAATCCGGATTTGGAATAGAATAGTAACAATTAACAAGAAAAACTCAAAACTTATGTATATGCAAAATATAATCGCGCTTGGAATGATTTCCCTATTCACTTGGGGGTGCGGTAATAGTGACAAGCAGAAAGGTGAAACGGTGCAAACACCGTTGGAAGACAAAGTGTGGTATTCAAATCCGGTTATAGACTCCGATAATCCGGACCCGACAGTGATAAAGGCAGAGGATGGATATTTCTATCTGTACGCTACGGGAGGTAATACATGGATACATAAGTCTAAGGATCTGGTACATTGGACTTATGTGAGTGGTGCCTATGAGGAAGATAAAAAACCGTCATGGGAGCCGGATGCTGGTATCTGGGCACCGGATATTAATTATATCGATGGTAAATATGTAATGTACTACTCTTTGTCCAAATGGGGCGGTGGAGAAACTTGTGGTATTGGAGTTTCCGTTTCGGATAGACCGGAAGGGCCGTTTACTGACCAAGGTAAGTTATTCCGGAGCAATGAGATTGGCGTGCACAACAGTATCGACCCTTTCTATATCGAGGATAACGGCAAGAAGTACCTGTTTTGGGGAAGCTGGTATGGTATTTGGGGAGTTGAGTTGAGCGAGGATGGCCTTTCGTTGAAAGGTGGAATAGAGAATGCGAAAGCAACAAAAATCCAAGTTGCTGCCAACACCGGAAACACGAATGCTTACGAAGGGTCCTATATATTGAAAAGAGGCGATTATTATTATCTGTTCTGTTCTACCGGTACCTGCTGTGAAGGTGCGAATAGTACCTATCAGACGGTGGTATGCCGTTCTACGAATCTTTTCGGTCCTTATGTAAATAAGGCGGGCGAAAAGATGAACGATAACAAACATGAGGTGTTGATACATAAGAATGATGCATTCCTGGGTACAGGGCACAATGCTGAAATAGTACAAGATGATGAAGGTAAAGACTGGATAATCTATCACGCTTACCGCACTGCCGATCCGTCTTTGGGTCGCGTAGTCTTGCTTGATAGAGTGTATTGGGATGACAACGGATGGCCTTATCTCGTAGGAGATGGTCCGGTTGTGAAGGCGGAAGCACCTGCTTTCAAGGATAATAAGTAATTGGTATGGGATAATTGCAGCTATATAGCTGCAATTATCCTAATTTTGCTCTCGGATTTTAATTTTATAGATTTTAAAAATGTTATGAAAAAAAAAATACTGCTAATTTTGCTTTGCATTTTACAAAGTGTTCTATTTGCACTGCAAGCACAAAACACACAACGGAATATCGCATATACGGATGATAACGTGAGATTCACAGTCATCTCCGACGGGGCTCTCCGCTTGGAATATGCTCTGGATGGGAAATTTGTAGACGACAGATCGCACATGGCTATCAATCGCCTGTATCCTCAAGTAGATTACAAACTGAAAACAAGAGGAGGATGGGTTGAAATAACGACTTCTAAGATGAAGATGCGTTATAAGAAAAACAGCGGACAGTTTACGGATAAGAACTTAATTATCACCGCAGCTAAAGAAATGCTGCCTTTTTCCTGGAAACCCGGTATGCAACAGAAGGGTAACTTGAAAGGTACTTATCGTACATTGGATGGTATGGATGGTGATACGCAGACACAGACTTGGGTGGCTGATACAAAGAAGGGTGAAAAACTGAAACTGGAAGATGGTCTGCTGGCTACGGACGGCTGGACTTTCATCGATGATTCGCAAGGACTTCTGTTTGATAATGATAAGGATTGGGATTGGGTGAAAGAGCGTCCGGCTAATGGCGGGCAGGACTGGTACTTCATGGCTTATGGACATGATTATAAAGCAGCTCTGAAAGATTATACTCTTTTTGCCGGAAAAGTGCCGTTGCCACCCCGCTATGCGTTCGGTTACTGGTGGTCGCGCTATTGGCTGTACTCTGATAAGGAATTCCGTAATTTGATTGATAATTTCCATACGTATCAGATTCCTTTGGATGTATTGGTAGTAGATATGGACTGGCATTATACGGAACAAGGAAAAGGCGGTTGGACTGGTTGGACCTGGAACAGGGACCTGTTTCCGAATCCGAAAGGATTCCTCGGATACCTCAAACAAAATGACGTGAAAATAACCCTCAACCTGCACCCTGCGGATGGAGTGGCTTCTTATGAAGAAAAATATCCTGAACTGGCAAAGGATATGGGAGTTGATCCTCAGTCCAAACAAACGATTCCATGGATAAACTCAGATAAGAAGTTTATCAAGAATATGTTCAAGAATGTATTGACTCCGATGGAGAAAGACGGGGTTGATTTCTGGTGGCTGGATTGGCAACAAGGGATCTATGACCCGAAAATGAAGAATTTGAGTAATACCTGGTGGATTAATTATGCTTTTTTCAGTAATATGGAAAAGAACCGGGATACGCGTCCTATGTTGTACCATCGTTGGGGAGGTTTGGGAAATCATCGCTATCAGGTCGGTTTTTCAGGTGATGCGGTTGTATCATGGAAATCATTGGATTTTCAGCCTTATTTCAATTCTACGGCTTCTAATGTATTGTATGGTTATTGGAGCCATGACTTGGGCGGACATATCGGCGAAAGTATCGATCCGGAAATGTACACTCGCTGGTTGCAATTTGGAGCTCTAAGTCCGATTATGCGTACGCACTCGCAAAAGAGTGCCGGTTTGAATAAAGAACCGTGGGTGTTTAACAAAGAGTATTGTGATATTCTTCGTAAGACAATCCGGCAGCGTTATGAGATGGCTCCGTATATTTACACGATGGCCCGTAAAGGGTATGATGAAGGGTTGTCACTTTGCCGTCCGATGTATTATGACTATCCGGAAAGTAAAGAGGCTTATGAATTCCGCAGTGAATATATGTTTGGAGATGATATTTTGGTTGCTCCCGCTACGGCTCCGGCAAAGGATGGTTATGTACAGGTGCGTGCGTGGTTGCCCGAAGGTGAGTGGTATGAACTGCATACCGGTACTTTACTGAAAGGCGGTCAGATTGTAGAGCGTCCTTTTGCTATCGACGAATATCCGATTTATGTAAAGGCAGGCGCTGTATTGCCAATGTATACAAGCAAAGTAATGAACTTGAATGGCAATGACGAAGAAGTTGTAATTACCGTATTCCCCGGTGGAAATGGGGCGTCTTCCTTTAGTTTCTACGAGGATAATGGAAACGATAAGAATTATGCGTCAGAATATGCTGTGACTAAACTGACGGCTTCCCGCCGGGGACAGGAACAAACAATTGTTATTGGTAGGCGTGAAGGACAATATAAAAATATGCCTGTTTTCCGTTCATTTAAAGTGAAGGTGCTCTCATCGCTTGTCCCGCAATCTGTTACTGTGAACGGACAACCTGCAAAATACGAATACTTAGGTGAAGAGTTTGCTCTTTCTGTCGATTTGCCGATTTTGTCTTGCGACCAGGAAAAGGTCATTAAGATAGTTTATCCTGCGGAAACGGCTGATATGAACGGTTTATTGGGAGCATCGAGACGAGTTGCCAAATCTATGGAGCAGTTGAAATATCGTGATTCATATATTTGCTTTAAAGAAGAATTTGGTAAGATGGGAAGTTTAAGTGAAGCAGTTACTTATGCTCCGGACAAGATTTCTTCTTTAGTTTCCGATTTCTGGAAAAGTTATAATGATTTTCCGGAAGTTCTGAAACGCCAAGGTTTGAATGACGATAATAAGGCGTGGTTCTTGCAGTCTATTTGCTGGAAATAAGAGTGTAGATGGACGGAATGATGAAGAGGAAACCCTTTTCGGACACTTTCCTCTTTTGTTTTTCAGGCTGAAACCTGTTAGGGACTTGACAAATGCATTTTAATGTTGTATCTTTGTAGCTCAAGGAAATGGATTTCTGCCTGATAATAACTGAAAAATTAGATAAAAATGAATATAGAAGTAGTATAATATAGTGACAATTGTTCTCTCTCTTCTTGGACTATACCAAGAAATAGAATATCTGATATAGGCTAAGGCTGCGAATTCCACAAAATTCGCAGCCTTTTTTGTTGTAAAAAATAGACGATAAAAGTCGAATTCGCAATTTGAGATTTTATAATAAACTTGGATACCGTTTATAATAAACTGCTCAAAAGTTTATTATAAATGTATCATACGTTTATGTACTAAGCTGTAATGATATTTGATGGAACGTTTTCCTTTGTGTGGTATCTTTCGGAATTGAGGTAATTATAGTATACAAATAGTGTAGTCTCTTACTTTTACAAGATGGAGCGGAAGGCGACTCTCTATCCCGCCCAGTTCTCTCTATCCAGATTCCGATAACTGATGGCTTCTGCCAAATGAGCGGAAAGAATCTGTTCACTTCCTTCCAGATCGGCAATGGTACGCGCTACTTTCAATATACGGTCGTATGCGCGTGCGGAAAGATTGAGGCGTTCCATTGCATTTCGCAGCAGGGAAAGTCCTTTGTCATCCGGTCGCGCATAAATGGATAATAGCTTGCTGCTCATCTGTGCATTGCAGTAGATTCCCGGATACTCAGCATAGCGTTTTTCTTGTATCTGACGAGCTCTGATTACACGTTCACGAATGGCGGCACTGGACTCTCCTCTTCGTTGGTCGGAGATTTTGTCAAAAGGGACTGGGATGATTTCAATCTGAATATCAATCCTGTCGAGCAAAGGACCGGAAATCTTATTCAGGTATTTCTGCACCTGTCCGGGACTGCATACACACGCTTTGGTCGGGTGATTGTAATAACCACATGGGCAAGGGTTCATGGAGGCTACCAATGTGAAGCTGGCAGGATAATCTATACTGCTTTTTACGCGGGAAATGGTGATGCGCCTATCTTCTAACGGTTGTCGTAGTACTTCGAGTACGTTTCTGCTGAATTCGGGCAGTTCGTCAAGAAATAAAATCCCGTTGTGCGCTAGGCTTATTTCTCCGGGCTGGGGAAAACTCCCTCCTCCTACCATGGCAGTTTGTGAAATAGTGTGGTGTGGGTCTCGGAAAGGGCGTTGGGTTATTAGTGAGGAATTTCGGTTTAGCTTTCCGGCTACGGAGTGTATTTTGGTTGTTTCGAGGCTTTCTCCTAAAGAGAGGGGAGGAAGAATCGAAGGTAATCTTTTTGCCATCATTGACTTCCCGCTTCCGGGCGCACCTATCATAATCAGGTTGTGACCGCCGGCTGCCGCTACTTCCAATGCCCTTTTTACATTCTCCTGCCCTTTTACATCGGCGAAATCAAATTCAAAGTTACTTTGTTGGGCGTAGAACTCTTCTCGAGTATTGACTATGGTTGGTTCTAATTCTCGCTCATTATTGAAGAATTCGATGACTTCTTTAATATTGCTGACGCCATAAACTTTCAGTTGATTGACTACGGCAGCTTCCCGTGCATTCTGCTGTGGGATAATCAATCCGTCAAATCCGTCTTCTCTTGCTTTGATGGCAATAGGGAGCGCTCCTTTGATGGGCTGTATGCTTCCATCAAGACTCAGTTCTCCCATTAGCAAGTAGCGAGAGAATTTCTCGGAAGATATAGTTCCGTTGGCTCCCAGAAGGCCGATGGCAAGGGGTAAATCGTAGGCTGAACCTTCTTTGCGAATATCTGCCGGTGCCATGTTGACTATCAGGTTACTGGTCGGTATCTTATAACCGTTAACTTGAAGAGCGGAGATTATGCGTTGATGGCTTTCTTTGACCGCAGAATCCGGAAGGCCGACCAGATAGAACATACAGCCACGTGAGCTGTTTACTTCGATTGTGATGAGTGTTGCACCAATTCCTTGAACAGCCGCTCCGAATACTTTGATTAACACGTTTGGTTACTGATTATTTTTTCTTTTTGTTGTCTTTTTTATCTTTCTCTTCTGCTGCGGAAACGACTTCTTCGATTTTCTTCTTCAAATCTTCTCCACTGAGATTTTTAGCCAGGATTTTTCCGTCTGCCGACAGAAGAATGTTTGCGGGAATTTGCTTGATGGTATATTGTTTGGCAATCTCTGAATTAAGTCCGCTGAAATCACAGACTTGCTCCCAATCCAACGTGTCACGTTTTATTGCGTCTTTCCATTCTTTCTTGTCCACGTCGAAAGAGATACCGAGCATACCTATATATTTACTCTTTTTGTACTTCTTATAAAGTTCCTTTAGTTCATTGTTGTTGCGACGGTTGGAAATACTATCTCCCCAAGAAGCCCAGAAGTTGATTAAAAGGTTTTTCTTTTTGAAGTCTTCTGATGTGCGGGTAATTTTTTCTCCTTTGGTATTAGGCAAACTAAAGAAGGGGGCATATTTCCCTATTTCGGTTTTTTCGGCTTGGGATATGGTTTCGTTCAACTTCTCAATATATAATTTATCTTGCAATATTCCTGTCATGACTTCAATTAGTTTTTTTATCTTATTGAAGTCCGGAGATTCTTTTTGGACAAAATATTTATCTAGTAGATAGAGGCTTACGAAAGATGAATGATGTTGCTGTATGAATTCTTCTGCTTTTTGTTCTAAATCCTTTTCGGACGGGCTGTTTAAGCCGTTCAGTTCTTTTTGGAAGGCTGTAAACTCTTCATTGTATATATTGCCGTCGATGGTTAGGACTTTCAAATTGCCGGTATCTCCCTTTATTTTGATTTTATTCCCTTTATCAAGGAAAATAGGGTATTCTATCTGATTTTTAATGAGCAGAAAAGCGGAGGTAATAGTGTCTATTGGGGTTGAATAAGAGAACTTGTCGTCTTTGGTGAAAATAGTATCTATTTGGTCGTGCAATTCGTCCATACCGTATAGATAAAGTGTATCTGTTCCCAATCCTTCGATTTCTCCGGTTATGTTTACTTCCTTAGAAGACTTGCTGCAACCGAATAGACAGATGGCTATGAGGATTAAAATGCTACTCTTTTTCATTGCTTTTATTTCTTTTCTGCGAAAGTACGGTTTTTTGCAGATAAAAAAAAGAATTGCCCGTCATTTGTAATGACAGGCAATTCTTAATATTTAAAATAGAGTGGTAATTCTATTATTTAACGATGTTCATGAAATCTGCATTTGTGAAGTATTTTGCAAATTCCAAGTCTGTAGCTGCTTTCTTAGCCAATGAAGAATCTTTAGCAACTGCGCTTTTCAAGCTGCTTGTTACCATAGAAGAATTATTAGTTCTAGCGCCTAAAACAGCCATCAAGTAGTCTGTGTAAGCATCCGGTCTTTCTACGTTAGCCAAAGTATTTTTAGCTTTGTTGTAGTCTTTTGCCAAGATCTGAGCCAATGCGGCACTATTAGTCTTAGAGTCACCGAATGAGTTTACAGCTCTTTCATATTGACCTTGAGCGATGTACAGGTTACCCATAGATTCGCCAAGTTCTTTAGTACCGGCAGCTTTACCGAAGTAAGCTTCTGCAGCTGCTTTGTCACCCTTCATCAAAGAAACCAAACCTAAGTTCATGTTTACTTCAGGAGAAGCGTTTACGTTGGCTGCTTTCTTGAAATAAGATTCAGCTTTATCGATGTTGCCAGCTTGATAAGCTAATTTACCCAAGTTATTGTAAGCACGGTAATCGTTCGGGAATTGTTTTGTAGCTTGAGTATAGATAGCTTCTTGTTTAGCAGGATCGTTAGTCAGTGTAGCTGCGTACAGCAATTCTTCGATATTCAATTCAGAAGGATTGGAAGAAGCCAGCTTAGCGATTTCTTCGTCAGACTTACCGATGATTTCGTAGTTCAAAGTCAAACGAGAACGACGTAACTGAGGCAGGATTTCGTCAGCCAAAGTTTTGTAAACAGAAGAAATGTTTTTGATTTCTTGTTCTCTTTGTGCAGGATCTTGATACATAGACAATACGCGGAGGATCAACTCTTTGTCTTGAATGTTAGACTTAGAAACCAGTTCTTGGAAACCTTCCCAGTCCTGTGCAGTATATTTTGCATCGATCGGAGCATCGATTTTTGCTTTCTTCAGGTCTTTGTTCAACATCTTAGTAGTGTTGTTCTCACGGTTTTCAGCCAGTGTAGTATTCAAGCTTACACCACCATCTGGAGAAGCGTATGCAGATACTTCGATGTTGCTGATCTTCTTGTTAGCTGCTTCGTTTACGTTAGCAACTTCTTTGTTGAATTCTTTAGCAGTCTTCAACTCGCTTGAACGGATGTTAGCTTGTTGGATCAAGAACATGATGTTAGCATCGTGCTTTTCTTTGATGATACGTTGGAAAGCGTCTTCGCCCAATGCAGGATTAGCATTACCTAAAGTATTGTTAACTAATTCTGAAGTAGAAATTACACCATCAGCTATTTTCACAGCAGGAATAGTAACTTCTTTTTTACCGATAGTAGCTTTGAATTCGAGGTATAACTCGGACTTAGCCATTTCCGGAACATAGTCAAAAGAGGTTTTCATTGTGTAGCTACCACCCATCTTATAAGAGATAGATTGGTTGTTACCTTCCACCTTTTCACCTTGGAAAGTAGCCGGTTGGCCTTTAGCTTCACCGCCATTCCATTTCAATACCGGAGTAACTTCTACAACCGCTTTCTTGTTGAAATACTTTTCAGGGAATTTACCATTGATGGTAGCAGGAACTTTACCACTTACTGCTTCCAGCACTTGCGGAGTAACAGTGAAGTAATCAGCTGACAGCGGACCCATTTTTTTGCTGCAAGAAGAGAATAATGCAACAACCATTGCCATGAGTAAAGGCAAGTACAACTTCTTAGTCATTTTAGGTATAAATTAAATGTTTGTAATTGAAATATCGTCTATTCACAAATCTTCTTCTACTTTACGTAGAAAAAGTAACGCAAAGATATTAATTCTTAATATAAATATATGGATAAGGGGGCGATTTTATCATAATTTAATGAAATAATGACTCTTTTTCTTTCCGATACTTAATATTTCGGGGATGATGTTCAATAATCTCACTGCGAAGCACATTGCGGTCGATGTGGGTGTAGATTTCAGTTGTTGCGATTGATTCATGTCCGAGCATACATTGGATTGCCCGTAAATTGGCGCCGCCTTCTAGTAAATGAGTCGCAAAAGAATGGCGGAAGGTGTGCGGGCTGATGTTTTTGGTAATACTTGCTTGCTGTGCTAGTTCTTTTATCATGTGGAAAATCATAATTCGCGAGAGTCTTTTACCTCTTCGTAGGCTGATAAAAACAAAATCTTCATGTCCGCTCTTGACTTCTATCTGATTCCGGTCTGTAAAATAGAGCTTTATCTCATTAATGGCTCTGGGGGAAATCGGAATAAGACGTTGTTTGTTTCCTTTTCCTTCTACCTTGATGAACCCTTCATCAAAATAAAGGTCGGATAGTTTAAGATTGACAAGTTCCGAAACGCGGAGCCCGCAGCTATATAGGGTTTCCAGAATAGCTCTGTTCCGCTGTCCTTCGGCTTTGCTGCGGTCTACAGTGGCAATGATCCGGTCAATTTCCTCTACTGTCAGTACTTCCGGGAGTTTGAGGCCTATATTAGGGCTTTCCAACAGCTCGCTGGGATCTGCTTCCAGATAGTCTGCCATGATCAGAAAGCGGAAAAATGATTTGATACCCGACAGAATGCGTGCTTGTGAGCGTGGATGAATGCCGATGTCGTGCAGGCCTGCCGCAAAACGTTGGAGGTCAGCCAGACATACATCCAAGATATTAATCCCTTCTAAGGTCAGGAAACTTAATAGCTTGTCCAAATCTGTAAGATAAGCTTCCAGTGTGTTAGGAGATAAGGACTTTTCCAATTTAAGATACTGCTGATACTTTCTGATAATCAGTGCTTGTTGTTCCTTCTTCTGTTTTTTTTCGTTGATTTCCATTTCTTTTCTCTATCTTTGCACCTTGAAATATTGTTCTTTGGATACAAAGGTATAAAAAAACAGGATTGTGCGATGAAGATACAAATTATTAATGGCCCGAATATTAATCTGTTGGGTAAGCGTGAACCTTCTATTTATGGAAGCGTTACATTTGAAGATTATCTTGCTGAGCTTCGCAAAAGATATGCTGACTTGGAGATCGACTATTTTCAATCGAACATTGAGGGAGAAATGATAGACTGCATCCAGCAGGTCGGATTTGACGTGGATGGTATTATATTGAATGCCGGTGCATATACGCATACTTCTATTGCTTTGCAGGATGCAATTCGTTCTGTGACATCTCCCGTGATTGAAGTGCATATTTCTAATGTGCATAGCCGTGAGGAATTCCGGCATGTATCTATGATTGCTTGTGCCTGTAGAGGGGTTATTTGTGGTTTCGGATTGAACTCGTATCGTTTGGCTTTGGAGGCATTATTAGAGAATAAATAAAGATTATAATATATAAATAGGTAGAAAGACTATGTTATTGAAACAGACTAAAATTGTAGCTTCCATTTCGGATAGACGTTGTGATGTGGATTTTATCAAACAATTATTTGATGCCGGAATGAATGTGGTGCGTATGAATACTGCGCATGCCAGCCGTGAAGGTTTTGAAGCTTTGATTGCAAATGTGCGTGCGGTGTCCAACCGTATTGCGATTCTGATGGATACTAAAGGACCGGAGGTTCGCACGACTGCTAATGCGGAACCGATTCCATATAAGATAGGGGAGAAAGTGAAAATAGTTGGTAATCCGGAACTTGAAACGACCCGCGAATGTATTGCTGTCTCTTATCCCAATTTTGTGCATGACTTGAATATCGGTGGTACCATTCTGATTGATGATGGTGACCTGGAATTGGAGGTTATTGATAAGACTGCCGATTATCTGCTTTGTGAGGTGAAAAATGAAGCTACTTTAGGAAGTCGCAAGAGTGTGAATGTACCGGGTGTCCGTATCAATCTTCCTTCTTTGACGGAGAAAGACCGCAACAATATTCTTTATGCTATTGAAAAAGATATCGATTTTATAGCCCACTCTTTTGTGCGTAACCGTCAGGATGTGCTTGATATTCGTGAAATTCTGGATGCTCACAATAGCGATATCAGAATTATCGCTAAGATAGAAAATCAGGAGGGAGTGGATAATATCGACGAAATTCTGGAAGTGGCTGACGGCGTTATGGTTGCTCGTGGTGACTTAGGTATAGAAGTGCCTCAGGAACGTATTCCGGGTATTCAGCGTGTGTTGATTCGTAAATGTATTTTGGCTAAGAAACCGGTAATTGTTGCGACTCAGATGCTTCATACGATGATCAATAATCCTCGTCCGACTCGTGCGGAGGTTACGGATATTGCCAATGCTATCTATTATCGTACGGATGCTTTGATGTTGAGTGGGGAGACTGCTTATGGCAAGTATCCGGTAGAAGCTGTGAAAACGATGGCTAAGATTGCAGCTCAGGCTGAGAAGGATAAGTTGGAGGAAAACGATATTCGCATTCCTTTGGATGAAAATAGTAATGATGTTACGGCATTTCTTGCTAAACAAGCTGTTAAGGCTACATCTAAACTGAAAATACGTGCTATCATTACGGACAGTTACAGTGGACGTACTGCTCGTAATTTGGCTGCCTTCCGTGGTAAATATCCGGTATTGGCTATATGTTATAAGGAAAAGACCATGCGTCATCTGGCTCTTTCTTATGGAGTAGAGGCGATCTATATGCCGGAATTGGCAAATGGGCAGGAATACTATTTCGCTGCTTTACGCCGTCTGTTGAAGGAAGGTCGCTTGCAACCTTCCGACATGGTAGGATATTTGAGTAGTGGTAAAGAAGGTACGCAGACTTCATTCCTCGAAATCAATGTGGTGGAAGATGCTTTGAAGCATGCGGAAGAGACTGTTTTGCCGAATAATAACCGCTATTTGTAAAAAGCTATATGCAAGAGACTGAATCTATAGACGAATATATTTTGCAGCATATTGATCCCGAGAATGACTATCTGAAAGCACTCTATCGGGATACGCACGTAAAATTACTCCGTCCCCGTATGGCTTCCGGGCATTTGCAAGGGCGGATGTTGAAAATGTTTGTGGAAATGATTCGGCCTCGCCAGATATTGGAAATTGGAACGTATAGCGGGTATTCCGCCCTTTGCTTGGCTGAAGGGCTTCAGAAGGGCGGAATGTTACATACGTTTGAGATAAATGATGAGCAAGAAGATTTTACTCGTCCGTGGCTTGAGGAATCACCGTTTGCGGATAAAATCCGTTTTTATATAGGTGATGCGTTGAGCCTGGTTCCCGATTTGGGGATTATTTTTGATATGGCTTTTATAGATGGAGATAAACGCAAGTATATTGAATATTACGAAATGACGCTGGCGCATCTCTCACAAGGAGGATATATCATTGCCGATAATACATTGTGGGATGGTCATGTGTTGGAACAGCCTCGTAGTGCTGATACTCAGACGATCGGGATTAAGGCATTCAATGATTTCGTAGCAAAAGATGAGCGGGTGGAGAAAGTGATATTGCCCTTACGTGATGGGTTAACGATTATAAGAAAGAAATAAAGGAGTAGATTTATGGAAACAACTAGACAGAATAAGATATCTCGACTGTTGCAAAAAGAGCTTAGTGAGATATTTCTGCTTCAGACAAAAGCAATGCCGGGTGTTTTGGTATCTGTAAGTGCTGTTCGTATCAGCCCGGATATGAGTATAGCCCGTGTTTATCTTAGTGTCTTTCCGTCCGAGAAGGCAGAAGAAATAGTGAAGAATGTCAATGATAATATGAAGACCATTCGCTATGAGCTTGGAACCCGTGTACGCCATCAGTTACGTATTATCCCGGAGCTGAAGTTTTTTGTGGATGATTCATTGGATTATATTGAGAAGATTGATTCTTTGCTGAAATGAAATAATTTGTTGCAGAGTTGAATTTTCCTTTTTATATAGCCCGGCGTTATCTTTTTTCGAAGAAGAAACATAATGCCATTAATATCATATCCGGCATTTCTGTGTGCGGAGTAGCTCTTGCTACGCTTGCATTGGTCTGCACGCTTTCTGTTTTTAATGGATTTCAGGATATGGTAGCCAGCTTTTTTACAGCATTCGACCCGCAATTAAAAATTACTGTTCGTGAGGGGAAAGTCTTTGATGGTCAGGACAAACGGATTGGCGTAGTTTGCCTGCTTCCTGAAGTAGATGTATTTACAGAAACTCTCGAAGAGAATGCGATGGTACAATATAAAGACCGTCAAGCTATGGTTGTTCTAAAGGGGGTAGAGGATAATTTTGAAGAATTGACAGCCATTGATAGTATTCTCTATGGAGCCGGTGATTTTCTTCTTCATGATTCTATTGTGAATTACGGTGTGATGGGGGGAGAGTTGGTGGCAACCTTGGGTACGGGACTTCAATTTGTTGATCCTCTTCAAGTGTATTTACCCAAACGGAATGCTAAAGTAAATATGGCAAATCCGGGTGCTTCCTTTAATCGTGATTATCTTTATTCTCCCGGAGTTGTCTTCGTTGTCAATCAGCAGGAATATGACGGAAAGTATATTCTTACCTCTCTTGATTTTCTTCGTCAACTGCTGGATTATACAACAGAGGTTTCCGCTATAGAATTGAAATTGAAGCCTGGTGCAAATGTTTCATCTGTACAAGCCAAAATTGAGAAAATACTAGGTAATGATTTTATCGTTCAGAACCGCTATCAGCAGCAAGCGGATGTTTTCCGTATCATGGAGATCGAGAAATTGATCTCTTATTTATTCCTTACTTTTATCTTGATGATTGCTTGCTTCAATGTAATCGGTTCTCTTTCTATGTTGATTTTGGACAAGAAGGATGATGTTGTAACATTACGTAGCTTAGGAGCGGATGATAAACTGATCTCCCGTATCTTTTTATTCGAAGGTCGTCTTATTTCTCTTTTCGGTGCCGTTTCCGGGATTGTTTTAGGGTTGCTTTTGTGTTTCATCCAACAGGAATTCGGAATTATCTCATTAGGTGGTGGCGGTGGTACTTTTGTTGTGGATGCCTATCCTGTGAGTGTTCACGCTTGGGATGTGCTACTTATCTTTGTGACGGTTCTAACGGTCGGCTTTCTTTCTGTATGGTATCCGGTGCGATATTTGAGTAAAAGACTTTTGTAATATTTATTGTATATACTTTTCTATAATTGATAACTTTTAATTCGGTTTTTATTTTTATATTTCCTAATATACTACTATATTTGGCACAATTTTGTTAATTAGAAGTAATCTGTAAAACACTTCCGTGAAACTTGAAAGTAATGACATAGACAGAATTGTAAACAGTGATGAAGCGGCTTTTTGCCGTTTTATGGAATATTATTCCTCACGTTTATATCACTATGTTTATGCTTTGATTGGCCAAAAGGAGCCATCTGAAGAGGTTGTAAGTGATGTTTTCTTTGAAGTTTGGAAAAATAGAAGAACTTTGGCTGGCATAGAAAATATGAATGCTTGGATACAAACAATAACCTATCGGAAGGCTCTTTCTTATCTGAGAAAAGAGAAGGGAAAGGCAGATTTATTGCTTGATGATATAGGAGATTTTATATTTGCCCCAATCCAATCACCGGATGAGGCTATGATTAGCAGAGAAGAAATGGAGAAAATAAACAATGCTATTCAACAGTTACCACCGAAATGTAAACATGTTTTTTTCTTGGCGAAAATAGAAGGCCTACCTTATAAAGATATTGCGGCATTATTAGATATATCCGTGAAGACTATAAATAATCATATAGCTTTTGCATTGGAAGAAATTGCTAAGAAACTAAATATTCGCTTTTGAGAATAATATTTTTATTCTTGCCTTATTTATTTGATTATCAATAGCCTATTCGTGAAAAAATCTGTCTTATATATTTTTTTATATGAAATGAGAAAAAAGTTCATTTTTAACTAGGAGATTCTTTTTTTAATTGCGTCTTTAATTATAGAACAACATTAAAAAAGATTATGAACTTGAAAGAATACTTTCGCCTTGCAAATTTATTTGGTAAGTTGAATTCTCAGGAAAAACTTGAGGATGATTTTACCACTATGCCTGAAGGTGAGACGCTGAGGTTCTTTTGGGAAAGCTGCGAACAAGAGAAAATTGATGCTTCTTCCATTATAGAGAGAACTCGTATGAAGATACAAAAAAGCGAAAAGAAGCGCAAACGGAACTATTTGTTGATAACTTCCGCTTCTATTGCTGCTTCTATTCTGATTTGTATGTCAACTATTTATTTTATGAATCTAGAAACTGTTGTCGATTTAGACTTACAAGCTATTGCAGAAGGTCTAGATAGCCAGACTGTTGATGAAGTAACTCTGATAACTGCTAAAGAACAATTGAACTTAGATGAAGATGCCTTTATTAAGTATTCAAAGGAAGGAAAAGTTGCGGTTAATTCTCAGGTTATTAAAGAAGAAAAGGTAAAAGATGAACAAGAATATAATCAGTTGATTGTTCCCTCAGGTAAGAGGGCTAGAATAGAGCTGTCAGATGGGACTCGTCTAGTGGTAAACTCCCAGTCTAAAGTTGTTTATCCTCGTCGTTTTAAAGGTGACATTCGTAAGATATATACTCAAGGGGAAGTTTTTCTAGAGGTTGCTCATGATAAGAAACATCCTTTTATTGTTGAATCTGAGGATTTTAAATTACGGGTACTTGGTACAAAGTTTAATATTTCCAATTATCGGGGAAGTGCGACCAATATTGTATTGGTAGAAGGATCAGTAGAAGTAACTGATAAGAATGAGAAGAAGGCACAATTGGCTCCACATGATTTATTGAATATAGCAGATGGTTCAATTGTCTGTCAGAAGCAAGTGGATGTAGCTGAATATATTAGTTGGATAGATGGAATTATGCTGTTGAATGGCAATACTTTATCGCAGATTATTCAGAAGCTAAGCATTTATTATGGTGTATCCATACAGTGTGATCCATTGGTAGGTAGTGAGAAGGTCTATGGAAAACTAGATTTGAAAGATGATATAGATGAGGTGATTGAATGTATTCAGCAAACATTGCCATTTACGATAGAAAAAAGAGATACTAGTATATACTTGAATAAATAATAACTTTTTAATTAATCTTTTAAATATGCTTGCCTATGAAGAACAGATTATCATCATGACACAAAAAATCGGATAAATATTGCCGTATTTACCCGATAGTAATTCCTTAGTTAAATCAATAAATCCAAAATTGTTAACCTAAAAAGAAATTTTTATGGTAAAGAAAAGTATTTTTTTACACTTAAAAAAAAAGACTTAAGCTTTTTTGTATTATAAACGTCTTTTTTATGATTCCTAGTTCTTCGTTCGGTACTAATTCTATCCGATGGAATTCCGAAGAAGATTTGTTCTCGGTACAATATGAGAATACCACAGTTAAAGATATCTTAGATTATATCGAAAAACATAGTAAGTACATTTTTATTTATTCAGCGAATGTTCAAAAAAATCTGAATAATAAAGTCTCCATTTCAGTTTCCAATAAGAAAATAGATGCTGTGTTGAAAGAATTGTTTTCAGAGACAGGGCTGAATTATAAGATGTTGGGAAGGCAAATTACGATTTCGGTCCCAGAAGCTCCTAAAGTACAACAAACTACACAACAAAAGGGTATTAAGGTAACAGGTAACGTTTCAGATGAAAAAGGAGAGCCGCTAATTGGTGTAACAATCATTTTGAAGAATGATTCTACAGTGCATTCATTAACGGATATGAATGGTAATTATAGCATTATGGTTCCTACGAGAAAGTCAGTACTTTCTTTCCGTTATATTGGCTTTGTGCCTAAAGAGGAAATTGTTGATAACCGAAAGGTTGTTAATGTACAAATGGTAGAGGATGTAGGCCAATTGGATGAGGTGGTGGTAGTAGCTTATGGTGCACAAAAGAAAGAATCTGTAGTAGGGTCTATTACCACAATTGAACCGGCAAAATTGAAAGTGTCTACTAGTCGTTCATTGAGTAATAATTTGGCTGGTACAGTTGCCGGTGTATTAGCTGTTCAACGTTCTGGTGAGCCGGGATATGATAACTCTTCTTTCTGGATTCGTGGTATTAGTACATTTCAGGATGCCGGACAAAACCCATTGGTTTTGATTGATGGTATAGAACGTGATTTGAATAATATTGATCCTGAAGAAATAGAATCTTTTTCTGTGTTGAAAGATGCTGCTGCAAGTGCTGTTTATGGAGTACGGGGAGCTAATGGCGTTATTTTAATTAATACGAAACGTGGACAAGTTGGTAAACCTCGTGTGACTGTAAAGGCTGAATTTGCCGCTACACAACCGGTTAAACTTCCCGAGTATTTGGGTGCGGCGGATTATATGCAGGTTTTAGATGATATCTTGATTGATACAGGGCAACAACCTAAATATACGGATCGCATTGCAAAAACCCGTTCAGGTTATGATCCGGATTTATATCCAGACGTGAATTGGATGGATGCAATTACAAATGATTATGCTTCGAATCAGCGTGTAACAGTCGATATATCCGGTGGCACAGAGACATTACGTTATTCTTTTGTTGCTGCTGCGTATAATGAACGTGGTATTTTGAAACGTGATAAAAGCTATGATTGGGATCCTACTATTAAATTGCAACGTTATAATGTGCGTTCGAATGTGGATCTGAAATTAAGTCCAACTACGCAATTGCGTTTTAATATTGGTGGATATTTGCAAGATAGAAATTCTACAACGAAAGATATATCTCAAATTTTTCAGAAAGCGTTTGTTGCTGTTCCGCATGCTTTCCCTGCACAGTATTCTAGTGGACAGATTCCGACAACAGAAGAACCAAATGTTTGGGCATGGGCTACTCAAAGTGGATATAAAAGAAAAAGCGACAGTAAGATCGAAACATTGTTTTCGGTAGAACAAGATTTGAAATTTTTGCTTCCTGGATTGAAACTAAAAGGAACATTCTCATTTGATAGGTTTTCTTCGGGTACAGTTTCTCGTGGGAAGACACCGGATTATTATGTACCTGCAACTGGACGTGATGATGAAGGTAATTTGATTATAGCATCAAAATCCAATGGCACAAATTTCTTGGACTATTCAAAAAGTGGTGACTATGGGAACAAGAGTGTATATATGGAAGCTACTCTATCTTACGATCGCACATTCGCTGATAAACATGCTGTTGCTGCAATGTTGTTGTTTAATCGTCGTAATTATGATGATGGAAGTAAGTTGCCATATCGTAATCAGGGATTGGCTGGACGTGCATCTTATACCTATGCAGGTAAATATGTAGGTGAATTTAATTTTGGTTATAATGGTTCTGAAAATTTTGCTAGAGGTAAGCGCTATGGCTTTTTTCCTTCAGGAGCCATTGGTTGGATTGTATCGGAAGAGGCATTTATGCAACCATTGCGTAAAGTCATATCTAAATTGAAATTACGTGCATCCTATGGTCAGGTAGGTAATGCTAATTTAGGTGGACGCCGTTTTGCATACCTCTCTACAATTACCGATGACTATGAGACATTAAACATGTATAAATGGGGATTGGATAGCAGTTATGGCTTAACTGGTATGGCAGAAGGCGAGTTTGCAGTACAAGATTTGACATGGGAGATTGTTAATAAGATGAATTTGGGGGTTGAGCTAGGTTTCCTGAATGGTATGATTGATTTGCAATTAGACTATTTCGATGAACGCCGTAAAGATATATTTATGCCACGTGAGTCTGTTCCAATGACAGCTGGATTTATGAAGCAGCCTTGGAAGAATTTTGGAAAAGTGACTAATCAGGGTGTAGAAGTTTCTTTAAATGTTAATAAACAGTTTGGCAAGGATTTATTTGTCAGCTTAATGGGAACATTTACCTATGCTCATAATGAAATAACAGAAAAGGATGAACCTAGTGCAGTAGTTGGTACTAACCGTGCTGAAACAGGACATCCGGTAGGACAATTAACTGGCTATATAGCAGAAGGTTTGTTTACGGCAGACGACTTTGAAGACGTAAGTACAGGTAAACTGAAAGAAGGAATTCCGACTCAAAGTTTTGTAGGTAAATTACGTCCGGGGGATATCAGATACAGAGATGTCAATGGTGATGGTAAAGTAGATGTATTTGATAAATCTCCAATTGGAGGAACAAAAGATCCGGAGATAGTATATGGCTTTGGACTGAATATGAAATACAAGGATCTAGATTTTGGAGCTCTTTTTCAAGGAATAGGCCGTAGTTGGAATATATTAGGATCAAGCATTATTCCGGGTGCCAATAGAGGAGTGACAGGCAATATGTTTACTAATGCAAATGATCGTTGGACTGTAGACAATCCAAGTCAGGATGTATTTTATCCACGTTTGGATGATGGTATAAATAGTAATAATAACCAACCATCTACATGGTGGCTGCGGAATATGAGTTTTTTACGTTTAAAAAACATTGAACTTGGTTATTCTTTGCCAAAGAATTTGTGGAGAAATACTACAGTAATATCAGGCATTCGTTTTTTTGTGAGAGGAACAAATCTTTTAACATTTTCAAAATTTGATTTGTGGGATCCGGAAGTAGAAAATAATACGGGGGCTGCATATCCGATTATGAAATCGTTATCTGCAGGTTTTGAAATTAAATTCTAATAGTAGCGCATATGAAAAATAGCATATTAAAATTTATAGCATTAAGTATTATTACAATATTTGTCTTTTCTTCTTGTTCTGATTATTTGGATAAGCAACCTGACGATCAGTTGGACTTAGAATCAGTATTTGAGAATAAAAAGAATATGGAACGTTGGCTGGCATATATTTATCGCGGCCTACCAGAATATTATACCTATGATGGTCCAGATGCCATAGCTGATGAATTGATTCCTTCGGTTGGTTGGGAAGCACAAGGATTTAAAGCCATTCAGTATCAAAAAGGTAACTGGACGGCAGACAGTCCTGGAGTAATTACTTATTGGAATAATTATCCAAAATATATCCGCTCTGCTTATTTGTTTATTAAACATGCTCATCCACTAGAGGCTGTACCGGTTGAAGAAGTAGACTTTATGAAAGCAGAATGTCGTTTTTTTATAGCTTATTATAATTCAATGATGGCTATAGCTTATGGTGCAGTCCCTATTATTCGCGAGGCCAGTGAGAGTACTTCGGCTGATGACTTGATGTTGAAACAAGAGCCTTTTTATGATGTAATTGATTGGGCAGATCAGGAAATGTTAGAAGCTTCAAAACAATTACCTGCCACTCAAACTGAAGATAAGAAATATGGTCGTGTAACTTCTGTCGGATGCTTGGCAATGCGTGCGCGTATGTTATTATTTGCTGCCAGTGACTTGGTGAATGGTAATCCTGCATTGGCGAATATAAAAAACATTGATGGAACCCCTATCTTTAATTCTGTACATGATCCGGAACGATGGAAAAGGGCAGTAGATGCTTGTAAACTGGTTATCGATGAGGCGGAAGCCGCTGGCTATCATTTGCATTATGAATATTTGGATAATGGTGATATTGATCCTTTCCTTTCTTATCAGAATGCAGTGATGAAGAGATGGAACGAAGCCAACAGAGAGTTATTGTTTGTTCGTACAATGGATTCCGGTGGATGGTATGATAAGAACTGTATCCCACGAGGTTTGGGTATTAATGGAGTGGGAGCGATCGGAATAACCCAATCTTTGGTTGATGCTTTTTTTATGAGAAACGGGCAGAGACCTATTTTAGGTTATAATTCGGATGGCTCTCCTAAAATTAATCCAGATGCTGATTATTCAGAGACAGGCTTTAGTACACAAAAAGAAACCTATTCTACAAAATGGGAGTATGGGTCTTCCGAAGGAGACCGTAATAAAGATGAGAATGTAGTTGTAGATGCTAATACATATAAAATGTATTGTGGCCGGGAGCCTCGCTTTTATATTTCAGTATTGCATAATGAACAATGGCATATTGGAGGTAAGAGAAATACTGATTTTTATATGGATGGTAAAGACGGTGGCCCTTCTCATGATGCCCCATGGAGTGGCTATCTGGTACGTAAGAGAGTAGATCCATCTGCAAATCCCAAAGAAGGCAGTGGAGATTATAAAAATCGTCATGGTGCACTATGTCGTTTGGCAGAGATCTATTTAAGTTATGCTGAGGCGTTAAATGAATATAGCATTGAGAAGGGGACTTATACTGCTAATCAAAATGAGATTTTGAAATATGTCAATTTGATTCGTGAGCGTGCGGGTATTCCCGAATATAGTGTTTCAGCTGAAGAAGGCAAGATAACAGCCCCATCAGATCCTGTAGAAATGCGCGAGTTAATTCGTCAAGAAAGGCGTGTGGAATTGAATTGTGAATCTGGACTTCGTTTTAATGATCTGCGTCGCTGGAAATTAGCTGAGACAGTATTGGATGGTGATTTTTATGGAATGAATGCTTATATTAAAGTATCCGATGCGGACTATAGAAATAAATATTATACTCGTACAGTATATCAGACACGTAAATTTATAAGCTATTGGTGGCCTATTCCACAGGACGATATTGATAAGAATTGGAATTTGGTACAAACTCCTGACTGGACTGTCGGGAACCAATAAATAGTTATAATATTAATATATTGAATATAGATATGAAAAACGGATATATATTTAAGAAGAACCTTTTACGGTTCTTCTTCTTGACACTTGCTTCGTGTTTCATAGTAGCATGCAATGATGATGACGATGCTACTGATTCGCTCGACAATCGTACAAGTTTAGTTCTTACTCCTTCTGATTATGAAATAGAACTCAAGGAAGATACCCCGGATGAGGTTGCATTGACGTTAAACTGGACGGAAGCTGCCCCAATAGGCTCTGACTATTATATTTCCTATCTTTATAAAATGGATTTGGAAAATAATAATTTTGGAACGAATACAATGATAAGAGAATATATTGATGATGATTTTTCTAAAAGTTATACACACAAAGAATTGCAGAATTTATTGGTATCAAAGTGGAAACAACATCCTGGTGATTTAGTAAAGTTACAAGCCCGTATTATCGGTTCTGTAGAGGGCCCCAAGTTTGTAAAACCAGAAGTTTCTACAGTTACTATAAAAGTGAAAATGTATTCTGAAAAGACTTTTGTTGCAGATCATCTTTATATGTCAGGGACAGCCGTTAATGGTGAAGATATTGAAATCTTGCCAATGGAAAGTCAGCCAAAGCGTTATGTTTCCATTTGTGACTTGAAGGCTGGTAATCTTCACTTCCCGATTGTTTGGAAAGATGAAAATAAGATAAATGCCATTTCACCAGTTGCTGCAGAACAACAGATAACTGATGGAGCAATGGAAGCTAAAATTAAGGGGATAGATAATGCTGGATATTGGGTGATTCCTGAAGATGGGCAGTATCGTGTAGTGGTAGATTTTGAAACACGTACCGTTACTATAGGTTTGGCTAGTAATTTTATAGAAGCTGATAAAATCTATATTGCCGGAACTTGTGTTAGCGCAGATGTAGAGATGACTCGCACGATAGAAGATGAAAATCAATATGCGTTCCATGCAGAACTGCAACCAGGTACTATTTATTTCCCGATCTTGTTTAATGGACAGAAAGATATGGCTATTGCTCCGGAAGAATCAGGCGATTTTACAGATGGTACAGCAATGAATATCTCGACAATGAGTCCGGAAACAGCTGCGCTTGGTTATCATTGGAATATTAAGATTGCGGGTGTTTATCGTATTGTGATTAACATAAATACTAAAAAGGTTACGATTTACTCCCCCGAAACAGATCCTAAACCCATGGTTGTTTCGTGGACATGGAACAATAATACGGTGACTACCACTATTGAAAGAGTCTTTATTTGGGGACCATACGATGGATGGGCTAAAGATGGCACTGGTGATACAGGATTCACTATGGCTCATTCTATGACACCTAGTTTAGCAAATCCTTATTTGTTTATATACAAAGGAGCGGAGTTACCCAGAAAGAATTCCATTAAAGACAAAGATGGAAATGCACATCCGGGTGGATTGAACTTTAAAGTCGGACCACAAAGTGCAGGTTGCTATACCTTTGGTTCAACAGCAGAGGCCATCAGAGGATCTTATGATGGTTGCCTTGATATTGCAGAGAGTGACTACAATCAGAAACAGACTGTAGTCGGAGGGCAATCTCATAACCGCTATGCCTTCTTTAGTGTACCTGTAGGAGTTAATTACATAGAATTAGATATTAAAGAACTGACAGTATTCTTTGATAAGAGATAATCAAGCAGGATAAAATTAAGAGTGCTATATCAATCTCGTGATTTTTATATGAATAAAGAGAACAATGATATAGCACTCTTTAAAAAACAATTAGTAGTATGGTTATAAGAAAGATTAGTTATTATAGAGTAATTGTATCTCTTTGTCTGTTTATGTTCCTTTTATCTCCTGTTTTCGGAGACGAGAATTCAGCCGTTTCATTTGATAAGGAACTACCGGAGAATAACATAGTTACGATTCAGCCTGATTCTTTGCGTATTCTTCATAACCCGCTTACAGGATGGGTGCTCTATGCAAGTATGGGAGTGGATGCTGCAGATTTTTGGGCACAGTATGACCATATGTATATTCCTGAACTGGGACACAATGTTAGTGTGACAGATTATGCTCATACGCTTTATATTCGCGCTAGTTGGACAGATTTTAATCCACAGGAAGATGTATATGGTTGGAAAATTGATTCTAATTTGAGAGCATATATTGAAGGAGCTTATCAGCGGAATATGCGCTTGGCATTTCGTGTTGTAGTTGACAGTCGTGATAAAAGAACGGAATTTACTCCTCAATTTGTAAAAGATGCCGGTGCAAAAGGATTTATGAATAAAGGTAAATGGTCACCTTATTCTGACGATCCTATTTTTCAGAAGTACTATACTAAATTTGTGAAGACTCTGGCTAAAGATTTCAACGATCCTTCGAAAGTTGAATTTATAGATGGATTCGGACTTGGGAAATGGGGAGAATATCATACAATGATTTATTCAACAGGTGATGATACTCCAAAGAAAGCTGTTTTCGATTGGGTGACAGATATATATTCTCAAGCTTTTGATAAAGTTCCGGTAGTAATTAACTACCATAGATGGATTGGTGCGGGAAAAGATTGGGTAGATGATGAACATTTTGCTGCTGACAGTGAAGAAATGCTGGAAGAAGCAATCAAGAAGGGATATTCATTACGTCATGATGCATTTGGTATGACAACCTATTATGGCAGTTGGGAACGTAGGTTCGCAAAAAAATATCGTAATATCTGCCCCATTATTATGGAAGGTGGCTGGATTGTCAAATCACATAGTTATTGGCAGGATCCTAGAGGATATCGCAAGGATTCACACGAGGACGTAAGACGCGGTGAGTTTGATGACAGCAAAGAGGCACATGTTAATATGATGGATTTCCGTTTTGGCGATACAGAGTCCTGGTTTAAAGATGCTTTTAGTTTAGTACGCCGATTCCTTCGGGAAGGCGGGTATAGGCTCTATCCCAGTGAGATCTCTTTACCGCTAGAAGTCTCTAAAAAAACAACTCCGACTATTAAACATTGCTGGAACAATTTGGGATGGGGGTACTGTCCTACTAATATTCCGCAATGGAATCAAAAATATAAAGTAGCTTTCGCTTTGCTCGATTCTGAAACGAATGAGGTGCGATATACATTTGTGGATACGAATACTGATTTATCGAAGTGGATAAAAGGAAGTCCCGCTGAATATGTATTTGAGCCGGATATGTCCAAAGTTGAAACGAGTACTTATGTTTGGGCTGTGGGTTTGGTTGACCGGAGTAATAAAGATCTCATAGGGCTGGATATTGCCGCCAAAGGGGATATATTGGATTCGGGCTGGTTAAAATTGTCGAAAGTAAGCATAAAAAAATAAGAGCTATAGGTATGAAGATTAATTTTCAAAATATGTGCAGTTTGAGAAAAATAAGTTGTGGGCTTATTTTTTCTATGGCTATATCATTAGTCGCTTGCGGCAGTGATAATGATGAAGAAAGAGGTGATAATGGTGATGATGGTTTGGTAGAAGATACTTCTATTCCAGGAAACAGCATTGTCATGATAAAGCAGAATCGAAATATCATTTTGCATAATCCTCTTTCCGGATGGGTATTATATGCGGGTATTGGTGATGGTTTATCTTCCACATTCTGGCAGGATTATGATAATTTCCCGTCATCGGAAGGCACTGTAAAGGTCTCTGATTATGCAAATACTTTATACCTTCGTGGTGCCTGGGCTGATTTTAATCCTGAAGAAGGAAAATATGCATGGAACTCCGATTGTGATACCCCTTCGGCTAAGCGACTGAAGATGTTGATAGAGGGAGCTAAGCAAAGAAATATGAAATTGGCCTTTACTTTTGTGGTAGATAGCCGTGATAAGCACTATAATTTTACTCCGAATTTTGTAAAAGAGGCTGGCGCGAAAGGATATGAAACACAAACAGGTTCAGTAAAAGTATGGTCTCCCTATCCGGATGATCCTATTTTCCAGAAATATTATGAGAAATTTATCAGGGCTTTGGCTAAGGATTTTAATGATCCCGACAAAGTACAGTTTGTAAGTGGTTCAGGATTTGGAAAATGGGGAGAGTATCATAGTGTATGGTACTATCAGGTGCGTGAGTTGGGAAAACCGGAGCTGCCGACTCGTGAGGCTGTTTTCGATTGGGTGACAGATTTATATTCTCAAGTATTTGATAAAGTTCCTGTGTTTATAAATTATCATCGTTGGATAGGTACAAGTAAAGAATGGGACGGCAATAACTATGATAAAGATAGTGAAAGATTAATAGGAAAAGCAGTAACTAAAGGATATTCATTACGTCACGATGCGTTTGGTATGAAAACTTACTATTCTACTTGGGAACGCAATTTTATAGCCAAGTGGAAGTATCTCGTTCCTGTAGTAATGGAAGGCGGCTGGGTGAAAAATTCTCACGGAAACTCGATTCAGGGAGATGGATATGCCAATTATGCAGAAGTACGTCAAGGTGAGTTTGATGAGGCTAAAATTGCATGTGTTAATATGATGGATTTACGTTATAATTCGGACTTGTATAATGGAGAAACTTATTCATGGTTTAATGAAGCTTTTCATTTGGTTAAACAGTTTAGTACAGAAGGAAGCTACCGTTTATTTCCTGATAGGATTTCTTTACCTACAACCATTTCTAATGGTAAGCAGATTGAAATAGCACATCGTTGGAATAATTCTGGTTGGGGATATTGTCCAACGAATATTCCCCAGTGGAAGAATAAATATAAAGTAGCTTTTGCTTTATTGGATGTTAAGGATGATAAACCAGAGTATGTATTTGTTGATGGAGAACCGGAAGCTTGTGATTGGGTGAAAGGTACGGCTAAATCCTATATGTTTACAACTCAGATTAAAGGTGTGAGGGCTGGTAAATACATGTGGGCTGTTGGTATTGTTGACACAACTAAACAGAATGAAATTGGAATTCGTCTTGCTGTGAAAAATAATGTAACATCTGCTGGCTGGTTGAAGTTATTTGAGGTTTCCGTACGATAAGTTTAAAATCAATTGAAAAATAAAAATGATAACTAACCGACGAAAACGTAATGAAAAGAAAAGTATTAATTTTCGGTTTATGCCTGTTGGAAGTAACATGTGCCCTTTCGGCAAAAGATAAAAAAAGTATTCCTTTGTATAAGGATGCCAAAGTACCGATTGAAAAACGGGTTGATGATTTGTTGTCACGCATGACTTTGGAAGAGAAAATTCTGCAACTGAATCAATATACCATGGGGCGGAATAACAATGTGAATAATATAGGAGAAGAGGTTAAAAAAGTTCCGGCGGAAATTGGTTCGTTGATTTATTACGATACCAATCCTACTTTGCGTAATAATGTGCAAAAGAAGGCTATGGAAGAATCTCGTTTGGGCATTCCTATTATTTTTGGTTACGATGCCATTCACGGATTTCGTACTGTGTATCCTATTTCTCTGGGACAGGCTTGCTCTTGGAATCCTGAACTGGTAGAAAAAGCGTGTGCAGTTACTGCGCAAGAAGCCCGTATGTCGGGGGTGGACTGGACATTTTCACCGATGATTGACGTAGCGCGCGATCCCCGCTGGGGACGTGTTGCCGAAGGATACGGTGAAGACCCGTATACGAATGGGGTATTTGCTGCTGCATCGGTGCGTGGTTATCAAGGAGATGATATGTCTGCCGAAGACCGCATAGCGGCTTGTTTGAAACATTATATCGGTTATGGCGCTTCCGAAGCCGGACGTGATTATGTTTATACCGAGATTTCTAGACAAACTCTTTGGGATACTTATCTGCTCCCTTATGAAATGGGCGTGAAAGCGGGTGCAGCGACTCTGATGAGTTCTTTTAATGATATCAGTGGTATCCCTGGATCTGCCAATCACTATACGATGACGGAAATTCTGAAAGAACGTTGGGGACACGATGGCTTCATCGTTTCCGATTGGGGAGCAATCGAGCAACTGAAAAATCAGGGACTGGCAGCTAATAAAAAAGAGGCAGCAGTGTATGCCTTCAATGCAGGTCTTGAGATGGATATGATGTCTCATGCTTACGACCGCTATATGAAAGAGTTAGTTGAAGAAGGAAAAATAACGATGGCTCAAGTGGATGAATCAGTCCGCCGTGTTTTGCGAGTGAAATTCCGTTTAGGTTTGTTTGAACGTCCCTATACTCCGGTTACAAGTGAGAAAGAACGTTTTTTCCGTCCGCAAAGCATGGATATTGCCGCCCAGCTTGCGGCTGAATCCATGGTATTATTGAAAAATGAGAATCAGATATTACCACTGACAGATAAAAAGAAGATTGCCGTAGTAGGCCCCATGGCAAAAAATGGCTGGGACCTATTAGGTTCTTGGTGTGGACATGGGAAAGATACGGATGTAGTAATGCTCTATAACGGACTGGCAACCGAGTTTGTGGGAAAAGCTGAACTGCGTTATGCGTTAGGTTGTAGAACACAAGGGGATAATCGAAAAGGTTTTGAAGAAGCATTAGAAGCAGCCCGTTGGTCTGATGTCGTTGTTCTTTGTCTGGGCGAAATGATGACTTGGAGTGGTGAGAATGCTTCTCGTTCCTCTATTGCATTGCCTCAAATTCAGGAAGAACTGGCAAAAGAGCTGAAGAAAGTCGGCAAACCCATCGTGTTGGTATTGGTGAACGGACGCCCGTTGGAATTGAACCGGTTGGAACCGATTTCGGATGCTATATTGGAAATTTGGCAGCCGGGTGTGAATGGTGCGCTTCCAATGGCTGGAATATTGTCTGGACGTATCAACCCTTCCGGTAAACTGGCTATGACTTTCCCTTATTCAAATGGGCAGATTCCTATCTATTATAATCGTCGTAAAAGCGGACGTGGTCATCAAGGATTCTATAAAGATATAACAAGTGATCCTTTGTATCCTTTCGGGCACGGTCTGAGCTATACTGAATTCAAATATGGCGTTGTTACTCTTTCCGCTTCTAAAGTAAAGCGCGGCGAGAAATTGTCGGCCGAGGTAACTGTTACTAATACGGGGAAACGTGATGGTTTGGAAACGGTACATTGGTTCATCTCCGATCCATATTGCTCAATTACACGTCCTGTAAAAGAGTTGAAGTATTTTGAAAAACAATCTATTAAAGCCGGAGAAACGAAAATCTTTCGTTTCGACATAGATTTGGAACGTGATTTGGGCTTTGTAGACGGAAATGGAAAACGTTTTCTGGAAGCTGGAGAGTACTATATTCAGGTAAAAGACCAGAAAGTGAAGATAGAATTAACGGATTAATTTGAATCTTTTACAGGCTCGGTTGTCAACCGGTTAAGAAAAATACGGTTGATTTGAATTGCCTAGTGATCAATAAATGAATATATAATGAAGAAAATACTTTTACTAGGAGTGTTTCTGTTATGTGTAACTTTTATACAAGCAACAGAAGTTCCTTTTCAAAAAGCAGAAATTAAGTCTATCATGCGAAAGGTGGCGGATTGGCAGATTGCCAATCCACACCCCGCTCCTGAACATGACGACTTGAACTGGCCGCAAGGCGCTCTTTATGTCGGCATGGTGGATTGGGCGGAATTAGCTGAAAAAGAAGACAATGATGATACATATTATAAGTGGCTGACTCGTATCGGGCAGCGGAATTGTTGGCAGCCGGACAAACGGTTTTATCATGCTGATGACATCGCTGTTTCACAGTCCTTTTTGGATTTATACCGCAAGTACAAAGATGAAGCAATGATTATCCCTACGCTCGCCCGTACGGAATGGATTGTCAATCATCCCTCTGAAGGCAGTTTCAAGCTGGTGGAGGGAGACTTAAAGACCTTGGAACGTTGGACTTGGTGTGACGCTCTCTTTATGGCTCCTCCTGTATATGCCAAATTGTATATGCTGACCGGAGAGAAAAAGTATATCAAATTTATGAATCGTGAGTATAAAGCGACTTATGATTACTTGTTCGATAAAGAAGAAAATTTGTTCTACCGTGACTGGCGTTATTTTGATAAGCGCGAAGCCAATGGCAAGAAAGTCTTTTGGGGACGTGGCAACGGTTGGGTGCTTGGTGGTCTGGTTGAAATATTAAAGGAACTGCCCAAGAAAGATAAGAACCGCAAATTCTATACGGAATTGTTTGTAAAACTGGCTACCCGTGTTGCCGGATTGCAGCATCCGGACGGTTTCTGGCATGCCAGTCTCTTGGATCCTGCCTCTTATCCATCACCGGAAACAAGTTGTACTACTTTCATTGTCTATTCCATTGCTTATGGAATAAACGAAGGTTTATTGAATAAGGGAACCTATCTTCCAGTGTTGGTAAAAGGCTGGAAGGCATTAGTCTCGGCTGTGGAACCGAATGGGAAATTGGGTTATGTGCAGCAAATCGGTGCTGACCCGAAGAAAGTGACTCGTGACATGACGGAGGTTTATGGAGTTGGTGCTTTTTTGATGGCGGGCAATGAAATTTACAAAATGGTGAGATAATCTGTTCCCTTATATATATATAGAGAGAGGGAGCCCAAAAATAGAATATCTGCTTTATACAGTTCCGATTGTAACTGTTGAGTATAGAAGGGCTATATCAAGCTTCGTTTCAAAGCAATGATATGGCTTCTTCTATTATTGATAAAGAACGTTAATATTATATAGCTCTACCTATATGATATACAAGAATTCTGCGCCTATAAATATATAAAATAGTAATCTAATTAAATGGAAGACTTGGAAAGAGAACTTTTGTTGATTTCCAAAGGGGATGAGCTAGCTTTTAATAGTTTCATGAACCGATATTCAAAGAAGTTATACTACCACGCCTTTGGTATCCTTAGTAATAAGGAAATGGCTGAAGAAGTGGTAGGCGATGTTTTCTTTGAAGTGTGGAAACTACGTAAGACGCTTTTAGAAATAGCCAGTATATTGAGTTGGCTGAATACGATTGTATATCGTAAGTCAATCTCTTATTTGCGCAAGGAGGCAAAGGGTAATCAAGAGATATCTTTTGAGGAGCTTCAAGATTTCTCTTTTCCTGATATGCAAACTCCAATGGATGATATGCTTTCGCGCGAAGAACTCCAATGCTTGAATGAAGCGATCAATAGTTTGCCGCCCAAGTGCAAGCATGTATTCTTTTTGGCTAAACTGGAACAAATGCCTTATGCGGAAATTGCGCGTATGTTGCAAATCTCGCTACCTACGGTGAATTATCATATAGGATATGCTATGAATGCTTTGAGAAAGAGACTTGTGGACGGGTGATTTAGAAAAAGAAAGCACTAAAAGAAAAAAATAGAATTTCAACCTATAGATAAATCTAACATTTGCGTCTTTATAAATAGAAGGGAACTTCTCATGAGAAGATTATAAAAAGGAAAGAGATATTGAAAGGATAAAAAGATTTGAAGATGGATAAAGATATTAATGATTATACATATGGGGATTTACAGGGTGACATCAAGTTGAAGTCATTTATAGAACACAGTACCCCGGCCGAGATAGATATCTCCGGTATTAAGAAAAAAGCTTTTTTGAAAATGCATCAACATGAACGTAAATCTAGGCAGCGACGCGTTTTGATGTATATTGGCTCAGTAGCTGCTACGCTGCTTTTTTTAATAGGTATAAAATATATAATTACAGAGGATGCGATGGGCGGTTTGTCCCGCATGGAAGTTACAGAATTGATGGCTGATTCATATGACGAAGAGGTGGAAGTGCCTGTTGGAGAAAAGATGACACTGATGTTGGTCGATGGTACAAAAATCGTAGCCAACTCGCGGACAATTGTACGCTACCCCAAACGTTTTGATGGCGATTGCCGTGAAGTATATGTGAAAGGTGAGGCTTACTTCGATGTGGCACATGATGCAGAGCATCCGTTTTTGGTTCATTCGGATAATTTCAGAGTGAAAGTACTTGGAACAAGATTTAATGTGAACAACTACGATACTTCGGATTCGCAAGTAGTATTAGTTCAAGGCTCGGTAGAACTAAAAACGACAAACAATGATCGGGTTCGTATGAAACCGAATGAAATGGTGAATTTGCAGGAGGGTGGTTTCGCTGAAAAGCGGTTAGTAAATACCGACGAATATACTTGTTGGATGCAGGGTATGATTAGCCTGACCGGTGAAAGTGTAGAGTCTGTCACCCAACGACTCAGTCATTATTATGGAGTGACGATTCTGCCTGATGATAAGATATCGGTTAATAAACTTTATGGCAAGCTGATACTTGGTAATCGTGTGAAAGAAGTTTTGCAAACCATTGAAACCATGACGCAAACCCGTATGAAAGTTCATGGTGATACGATCTACTTAGTGAAGAAGTAACTGCTTTTGTAGTTAGTTGCTACTGAATGAAATAATTACATAAGAACTTATTATCAAAATTTATAATGCCTTTATAGCAAGGAGAGGAGGTTTATACGCTTTTTCGTAAGGAGAAGCTATGCTTTTTAATACCATTGAAGAATATGAAAAAATACACTTTGTTACGTACATTTATGCTTTTTATAGCAGCTCTGATACTCTGTGGATGGTTTTCGATACATACACAAGCAGCTATAACTAAAGGAGTGAAGGCGCCTGAACAAACAGTATGTTTTGAGCCTGATACTACTTCTGTACTCAAAAATCCCCTTACGGGTTGGGTAATGTACTTGGGACGTGCATGGGATGAAAACTTTTGGCAGACCCAACGCTATGATGCTATGCCCGTAAATGGTGGGGATTCCACTGTTCGTGTGAGCGATTACGCCGGTACATGTTATATTCGCATCAATTGGAATATGCTTGAAAGTAAAGAGGGAAAGTATGTATGGAACGATCCGGACTCACGTATCTATAAATTGCTTGCTTCGGTGCGTGAACGTGGAATGCGTTTGGCTTTCCGTATTAATGTAGACAGCCGCGACCAGGGACAGAATACACCTCTCTATGTAAAGGAAGCCGGTGCGAAGGGTTTTCAGGATCCTAATAATTCCCAAATATGGTCGCCTTATCCCGACGATGCCGTATTCCAACAGAAATACGAAAAATTCCTTCAAGCCTTTGCCGTTGCTTTTGACGACCCTGATAAAGTGGATTTTATTGATGCCTATGGTCTTGGTAAATGGGGGGAAGCACACGGTGTGAAATATAATGATTATTCAAAAAAAGAAGAAGTATTCGAATGGATTACCGATGTTTATACAAAAGCTTTCAAACGTGTACCGTTAGTGATAAACTACCATCGCTTGGTGGGGGATACTATTAGTTGGGCAAAACCACACCCTGATAGCAAACGGTTACTCGAAAGGGCTATAGCCAAAGGATATATCATCCGTCACGATGCTTTCGGCATGACCGGTTATTATGAACAATGGGAGAAAGATTTTGCCCGTGCTTACCGCTATCGTCTACCCATTATTATGGAGGGTGGATGGATTACCGGAGCACACCATCGTTACTGGATTGATCCCAGCGGCAAGTATCGCGAAGGGCATTCGGAAGATGTGCGTTTGGGTGAGTATGAAGAAAGCCGTAATGCTCATGTCAATATGATGGATCTTCGTACAGGAGATGAAGTAGCTTCATGGTTTAATACTTCTTTCGATTTGGTAAATCGTTTCGTACGTGAGGGAGGATATCGTCTCTATCCTACTAAGGTGAGTTTCGTGAATAAGGCTCGTCAAGGTGAACTGGTGAGTATGCAGCACAATTGGCGTAATTTGGGTTGGGGATACTGTCCTACCAACATTCCTCAGTGGAAAGGAAAATATAAAGTCTGTATCGCTTTGATGGATACCGGTCATAGCATTGTGAAAAAGCAGATTGCAGAGGAGGCTGATCTCTCTGCCTGGGTGCAGGGCTGTGATGGTCATTACACCACAAATATCAGTCTGGAGGGTCTTCAAAAAGGAAGTTATACGTGGCTCATTGGACTGGTTGATACTACCAAGGCATACCAACCGGGTTTGAAGATGGCAGTTGACAAGAATCTTCTTTTCGATGGATGGTGTAAAGTCGGTACGCTCGAAATCGGAAAGTGACTGGTGTACGGTGCATTCATCGCAAATCATTATACAATAAATACTAATTATTAATCTTAATATTATGAATCGGAAAACAATCGTAACTAAGGTGGCAAGCTTTGCAAAGGCTTTCTGTTTGGCAGGACTGCTATCTGTCCCCGTCTATTCTAGTGCGTCGACTGTTTCATTCGAGAAGCTAAATGGAATATATATTCTTAAAGCTGAAAATTCGACAGTGAAACAAGTGTTCGACTATATCGAGAAGCATAGCAAATATGTTTTTGTTTATGACCAATCGGTCAAAGAGCGTCTTGAATATAAGGTAAATATTGAATTGCAAGGAAAGTCAATTGACACCATCTTGGCGGAGGTGTGTCGGCTGGCTAATTTGAAGTATTACATTCAGAACCGTCAGGTAACTATCACTGTTAATTCTTCCCCAAAGCCTACTACTAAGGTAAAAAAAACAAAGCATATTTCAGGGCAGGTAGTTGATGTTACTGAACTTCCGATGATTGGTGCTACGGTTCGTGTGAAGGGTAGTGATGTGGCCACCATCACCGATCTTGATGGCAAATTTCAGATAGATGTTCATGAAGGTAGCGAACTGCTCATCAGTTATGTCGGTTATATGGATAAAATAGTACGGATAGATAGCAAGAATATGTATGCTGTCGTTATGGAAGAAGCTAGTAAGACACTTAATGAAGTGGTGGTTATCGGTTACGGTGCTGTGAAAAAGAAAGACCTCACTGGAGCGGTGGCGGCTGTGAAAGGGGAAGAGTTAGTAAACAAACGTACAGCCATGCTTTCCAATGCCTTGCAGGGATCACTTTCGGGAGTGATGGTGACACGTAATAGTTCGGCTCCCGGTTCGGGTGCCGCCTCTATCCGTGTGCGTGGTATTACTACGATGGGTGAATCGAGTCCGTTGGTGATAGTAGACGGTGTGCAAAGTTCGCTCGACTATGTGAATTCTAATGATGTAGAGAGTATTTCGGTATTGAAAGATGCTGCGGCTGCTAGTATTTATGGTTCAAAAGCTGCTGCTGGCGTTATCCTTGTTACCACTAAGCGCGGTAACGATAGTGGTAAAATCAATCTGAAGTACAATGCTGAATTTGGTTGGGAAATTCCTACCAAACAACCCGGTATGGTAGGAGTTACCCGCTACCTGGAAATGAGTAACGAATTGAAGTACAACGATAACCCTACCGGTGGCTTTTTTCAGGAATATACGGCCGATCAGACAAAGAATTGGGTAAAGTATAATGCTGTCGATCCTAACCATTATCCTATTACTGACTGGACTGATTTGATTTTGAAGTCGAGTGCTCCCCGCATGACTCACACTCTTTCCGTATCGGGTGGTAACAAAACGGTAAAGTCGGTAGCTACTCTTTCGTATGATGAGGTGGACGGGCTTTACGATGGTCGTGGATTCCAGCGTTATATGTTTCGTTCGAACAACGACTTTAATATCAACGATAAACTCAGTGCTCAAATAGACGTAAATATCCGTCATGCTAAGAGTAGTACTAAAAATTATGATCCTTTCGATACCATGCGTAAGATGCCTGCCATCTATCCCGCTACGTGGGACGATGGTCGTCTGGCTTCGGGTAAGAGTGGTTCAAATCCCTACGGACTGCTTGTGGCTGGTGGTAATTCAGTTGCTCACAGTACTCAGGTGGCTGGTAAAGGTTCGCTCACTTTCAAACCTGTCAAAGGGTTAAGTATCTCGGGTATCGTATCTCCTTTTATTAATTATCAAAAGAAAAAAGCATTTAAAAATTCGTGTGGATATACTTTAGCGGATGATCCCGAAACATTTGGCGGTTATTTTGACTCCGGTAGCACTTGGACTACCAATTCGCTTACGGAAACCCGTAAGGATGATTATCATGTCACTAGTCAGGTTATTGCTAATTACATGGGAACGTTCGGCAGTCATGATCTCACTGTGATGGCGGGTTTTGAGAACTACTATATGAAAGATGAAGAACTGACTGCAGCACGTGATAAATACGAACTTACCGGTTATCCTTATCTCAATATTGGTTCAGAAGACTTTCAGACTAATAGCGGTAAAGGTTCTGAATATACTTCAAATTCTGTTTTCGGTCGTGTTATCTATTCGTATGCTGATCGTTACTTGTTTCAGGCTAATATACGTCACGATGGTAGTTCGCGTTTTGCTAAAGGTTATCGTTGGGGTACCTTTCCTTCATTCTCAGCAGGTTGGGTAATGAGTGAAGAGAAGTTTATGAAAAGTCTTAATTGGGATTGGCTTTCATTCTTGAAGTTGCGCGGCTCATGGGGTATACTGGGTAATGAACGTATTGGTGACGATTACTTTCCTTATATAGCTCTGATGAGTTTTGGCAATTCGTTATTTTATATGGCTGACGGAAGTGTTGTTTCTGATAAAACAGCTCGTCCCGCTATATTGGCTGTAGAAGATATTACTTGGGAAACCACTACTAGCACAGACTTTGGTTTGGATGCAAATTTCTTCAATAATCGTTTGCAGTTCCACTTTGACTATTATTGGAAACAAACTAAGGATATGTTACTGAAAATTGAGATCCCCTACTTCATGGGATACAATAACCCTAATACAAATGCGGGTAAAATGTCTACTCATGGTTATGATATTGAACTGGCATGGAATGATCGGATAGGCGACCTCCAATATGGAGTGAATGTAAATTTCTCGGATTTCCTTTCAAAGATTGATTATATGAATGATGGTGAGCAAATCAGCAATGGTAAAATTAAGCGCGCCGGCGTTCTTTTCAATGAATATTATGGTTATGTATGTGATGGCATTTATCAGACCCAGGAGGAAGTGAATAACTCAGCCCGTACGAGTACAACCGTTACGGTAGGTGATTTGAAGTATCGAGACATCAGTGGTCCGGATGGCGTACCTGATGGTATAATCAGTCCTGAGTATGACCGTGTACCTTTAGGTAATTCGTTGCCCCGTTTCCAATATGGTGGCACATTCAATGCTTCTTACAAAGGTATTGACTTCAGTATTGCTTTTCAAGGCATCGGCAAGCAAAATTCATATCTTTCTACTGCCATGGTGCAGCCACTACGTGATAATTATGGGAGCGTTCCGTCTATTATCGAAGGTAAATATTGGAGTCCTTTTAATACAGCAGAAGAGAATTTGTCAGCTAGGTATCCCCGTCTTTCGAATGTATCGAAAAGTAATAACTATGCTACGTCTAGCTTTTGGATGTTTAACGGCTCATATTTCCGTTTGAAGAATCTCACATTGGGTTATACTCTTCCTGAAACATGGACACAAAAAGCGGGTATAGACCGTGTCCGCTTTTATATAAGTGGTAGTGATCTTTTCTGTTTGAGTAATTTCCCTGATGGGTGGGACCCTGAAATGGGTGCCTCATCTTATCCGATTACAACTTCTTTAGTAATGGGTTTGCAAGTTAACTTTTAAATAAATTTAGGAGTAGAATATGAAAACAAGAATATTATTATTAGTTGGAATGTGTTTGGGGCTCGCAGCCTGTGAGAGCATGGATCTGGTTCCTAAATCGCAAGGTAATACCGAGTCATGGTATACAACCGAAACAGAATTGCGCTTGGCATCTAATGAATTTTACATTTTGGGTTATTGGCAAGAACCTCTTAATTCGTCCGAACAATGGTCAGATAACACTACCTATCGTCAAACGAACCGTAATCCGGGAAGTGGTGGAACTATACTTGATGGAACTATGAATGGCCAGCAGTATGAAGTATATGCTTTGTGGCAACAATCATTTAAATTGATTGCTCGTGCCAACACAATGCTTGAAAATATTCATAAGGCGAAGGATAATGTAACACAGGAAGTTTACGACCGCTATGCTGGTGAAGCGTATTTTTGCCGTGCTTGTAAATACGCGGATTTGATTTTTTTCTATGGTGATGTGCCTTATCAGGAAGAGACTATCACTATTTCTGAAGCTTTGCAGCGTGGTCGTAGACCTAAAGCGGAAGTAATTCCTTTGGTATATGCTGATTTCGATAAAGCTGTTGCTAGACTGCCCGAAAGCTATGGACAGGACGAAAATATTCATGCCACTAAAGGTGCGGCACTAGCTATGAAAGCACGTTTTGCCCTTTATATGGGGGATTATGAAATAGCTGCTAAAGCTGCTAAAGACTGTATGGATCTTGAGCTTTATTCATTGGAGCCCGACTATGCCAAACTTTTCAGGCAGAGTACCAAATTAAATGATGAAAAGGTATTTGTAATACCACGCTCTATTGAAAACAGTGTGATACTTGACTCTTGGATTGTGAAAAACGCTCTTCCTCGTAATGCTGGGGGATATGGATCGTATAATCCTTCATGGGATCTTTTCGCTGCATACCTCTGTACTGACGGACTTCCTATTGACGAATCTCCATTGTTTGATCCGCACAACCCATTTAAGAATCGAGACCCACGTTGTATAATGACTATTGTTGAGTTCAACACTGAACATTGTGGTTTTGAATATGACCCTAGTCCTGCAGCTAAAACCGTGATGAATTATACTACAGGTAAGAAACAAAGCAATCAAGATACTCGTATCGTGAATCAATATAGCTCATATACGGGTTTGCTGTGGAAGAAAGGCATTGATGCTAGTTGGACAGTAGACCAAAAGGTAGAGCAAGACTACATTATAATGCGTTATGCTGATGTACTGTTGATTTATGCTGAGGCTATGATAGAACTGAACCGGATTGATGACAGTGTGTTGAAAGCTATTAATATGGTACGTGCTCGTGCTTATGGAGTGAATGTAACAGCGACTGATAGCTATCCAGCCGTGACTACTACCGACCAGACTGAACTACGACGCGCTTTGCGTATAGAACGTCGCATGGAGTTTGCTATGGAAAATCAACGTTTGCAGGATTTGATGCGTTGGAAGTTGGCAGAAAAAGCACTGAACGGTTACAACTATATTATGCTTATCGATCCGACGGAGTTATTGAATAATATTGTGAATAAGAATCTTTGGTTTTGGGGAAAGACTCCGCAAATTGACGAAGATGGTCTGGCTGACTTTTCGGCTCTCTTCAATGCCGGTTATTGTTCGCAGGGTGCTAAACGTATCTTCCCCGAACGTGAATATTTGTGGCCACTACCTACACATGATGTGGAGTTGTGTCCCAACTTGTTACCTAATAATCCGGGTTATTAATCCTATAAATTATTACGAATATGAAAACAATGCATTTATATAGAAATCTTGGCGTGGTGGCTGTGGGAATGATGAGCATGCTTGCTACCTCGTGTGAAGAGGATATAGACAATACTGTCTCACGCAATCAGTCGGAGATTGAACTGGCTCCTTCGGGTGAATTTATTAAGCTCGATGAGAGCAAACCCAACGAAACAGCTGTCACTCTGAAGTGGAGTACCGCTCACGATTTTGGTGAGGATTATATCACGACTTACAAATACGAGATGCAGCTCATCGGTAGTGAGGCTACGAATATCAAGGAGTTTGACGACGATGGAGAATTCTTTCGCTCGTACACCAACGAGGAGATGCAGAAAATACTGGTCGACCATTTCGGACTTACCACCAGTACCATTGGCGAAGTACTGTTTACTGTAACAGCCAACTTTGAGGGTCCCCGTCTGATAGTGCCTGATATTGCTACGACTACGTTAAAGATAAAAACGTATGGTCCAAAGCAGTACAAAGCCGATAATCTCTATGTGGGAGGTTCCGCTGTAGGCGAAGATAATATCAAGTTGACGTTGAAAGACGAGATAAACAAGATTTATAGTTACGAAGGCGCTTTGGTAGCCGGTAAGATAAACTTCCCTGTTGATTATGCCGATGAGTTGAATGCCATTGGCCCGGAAACTGCCGATGCTCCTATAACTAAAGGTGAAATGACAGGTGTTATATCCGACCGCGCCGAAGCCAATTCGTGGGTGATTCCGTCAGCGGCTACTTATCGTATCACTGTGAATATGAGCAAGCAGACTGTGAAGATAGTAGAAGCCGGTGCGGTAGTTGAGGCTGAGCAAATGTTCCTGGCGGGTACTGCTGTAGGTGAAGAACAAATTGAGATAGCCCAAACTCTCGAAAATGATCAACTTTATGCTTGGCGCGGTGAATTGAAAGCCGGTAGCCTTTACATACCGCTTACTTTCGAGGGCGAACAATCGATGGCTATTGTGCCGGAAGTAGCAGATAACCATGACATCGAAGATGGTCAGTTGGCAACGTTCGGGCAAGCACTTATCAGCAAAGTAGACAGGCAGTATTGGACTATTCCGGCTGACGGGACTTATCGTATTGTATTGAATAAGGAGGAAAAGACCATTGCTATCTATTCGGCTGCAACTGACTTGAAACCGCTTACCGTATCGTTTAATAATACAATACTGGGGATAAACCCATGGAGGCAAGAGGTGAATGTATTGCATATGTATGGTGGTTTTAATAGTTTTGCTAAAGACCCTGGTACTGACGAAGAAATTGAAGAAATTAAAGATATCATAAAAAATCCTCAGTGGTACTGTCAAGTGAAGTATAACCTAATCCAGAGTCTTGCCAATCCGAAAGTCTTTGTTTATAAAGGTGATGTATTGCCTCGTGATGAATATACAGATGATTATGAGAAGACATATAGAGGTTGGGTGAACTTCAGCACTTTACGATATGCTAATAACGGATGGTTTGTTGGATCTACAGCTGACGCTAAACGTAAGGATCACAATGGATATACTAAAGTAATAGCAGGCAAGGTAGAAAAGGCTGTAACAGGTCAAGCTGATAACCGCTACGCTTACTTCCTCATCCCTGAAGGCTGTAATTATGTAGTAGTGGATATAGAGAATAACACTGTACTCTTTGATATTAAATAAATCTAAAATGAAAGAATAAGGGGTGAAGCTTCAATCACTTCACTTTTTATTCTACCTTTTAAACAATAACAATTAACGACATATATTCTATGAACAAAATAATAAAAAACAGCATCAAGACCTTGTCGATGTGCCTGTTGGCTGCTACAGCTTTTATAGGCACTGCTTGTTCAGACGATGATGACCTTACAACCGACTACAGTTGGAACATCGAAGGCAACACTACCGTTAGCATTAAGCCTGAGCGCTACAAACTGCTGCGTAATCCCATGAGTGGATGGGTGATCTACGCTGGTATCGGAAGTGGCATGATGATGAATTTCTGGGATCTCTACGACAATTTCGAGTCGTCCGAAGGCACCGTGAAAGTATCCAACTATGGCAATACTCTCTATATACGTGGTCTTTGGAGTCATTTTAATCCTGAAAGGGGGAAATATGTGTGGGATGAGACTTTGCAGACTGAACCGGCGAAACGTTTCCGTATGTTGGTAGAAGGAGCTAAAGAACGCAACTTGAAACTCGCTTTCACCTTTGTGTGTGACAGTCGCGACAAGCATGAAAATGCCTGTCCCGAGTATGTGAGAGAAGCCGGTGCCGAAGGATTCACCACTACTACCGGTAGTGTAGACGTATGGACGCCTTATCCTGACGACCCCATCTTTCAGAAAGAGTATGAAGCCTTCCTCACTGCTTTCGCTGCCAAATACAATGACCCTGATATCACTCAGTTTGTAAGCGGCTTTGGCTTGGGCAAATGGGGGGAAACTCACACACTGAAATACTCTACAGGTGATGAGAGCCCTAGACAAGCTGTATTCGAATGGATTACCGATGTAATGTCTCGTCTTTTCACCAAAGTGCCTATCATGATAAACTATCACCGATGCCTGCTTTCTACCAAAGGATCTGGTGATGTTGATACCGGTATATCTGCCGATTTGGTGAAACGTGCTGTAGCCAAAGGTTTCTGCCTGCGTCACGATGCTTTTGGTATGAAGCAATATTATAAGGATTGGGAGCGTGGCATCGCTGCCGCTTATCGTGGCATTGTACCTATCACTATGGAAGGTGGTTGGGTGGAATCATCCCACGGTGGTTCTATTGCCGGCGACGGTTATAAGAATTTTGCCGAAGTGCGTCAGGGAGAATATGATGAGGCTAAGGGAAGTTATGTCAATATGATGGACTTTCGTTTTGCTACCAACGTGAATACTGGTGAAACACACTCTTGGTTTAACACTGCTTTCCACTTGGTAAAGGAGTTTATAGCCGAAGGTGGTTACCGTCTCTATCCCGACCGTTTATCTATTCCTACTACAGCCCGTAGTGGTAGCAACGTGTCACTTACTCACCGTTGGTCGAATCTGGGTTGGGGGTATTGCCCTACCAATCTGCCGCAGTACGGTGACAAATACAAATTGGCCATCGCTTTGCTTGATAAAAATACAGAAAAGCCTGCCCGCATCTATATAGAAGAGAAAGCGGACATTGCTACCTGGATGAGCGGAAAGCCCAAAACTTATACTAGTAACATCAAACTCACCGATGTAGCCGCAGGTACTTACACTTGGGCAGTGGGATTGGTAGATACGACCAAAGAGAACGCTATCGGTATCTTACTCTCGGCCCGCGATGAGTATCAAACCGCCGAAGGTTGGGTAAAAGTAGGAGATATAACTATTCAATAATCATAAAAACGCTGTGCTGTGATGAAAAAAATCTTACTGACATGCATAGCCGTAGCCTGTAGCCTTGTGGCTGTAGCCGAAGAACTGCTCATCGAAGCAGAAAGCTTCAGCCAGCGAGGCGGCTGGGTGCTCGACCAGCAGTTTATGGATCAAATGGGTTCGCCCTATCTCATGGCACATGGCATGGGCATCCCTGTGGCGGATGCTACGGCAGAAATCAACATTCCCGAGGCGGGCACTTACTACGTATATGCCCGTACTTATAACTGGACTTCACCTTGGACCGATGCTGAGGGCCCCGGAAAGTTCCGCCTGGCTTTAGGCGGCAAATTGCTGAAAGCTACATTAGGACATACCGGTAATTCCTGGCAATGGCAATTTGCCGGAAAGACAGTATTGAAAGCAGGGACTACTATCCTTGCCCTGAAAGATCTCACCGGTTTCGACGGTCGTTGCGATGCCATTTACCTTACGACCGATGCGAACACGCAGCCCGCTACCTGGGATGCGGCAGAGACAGCCGCACTTCGTGCCCGCTTGCGACAACAACAGACGGTGCCCGCTCATCAATACGACTTTGTGGTAGTAGGAGGGGGAATAGCCGGAATGTGTGCTGCAGCATCTGCTGCCCGATTAGGTTGTAAGGTAGCACTAGTGAACGACCGTCCTGTATTGGGCGGCAATAACTCGTCAGAGATTCGTGTACATCTCGGCGGTATCATCGAAATGGGACCTAATCAGGGATTGGGTCGTATGATACGTGAGTTTGGCCATGAGCGTTCCGGCAATGCCCAACCGGGCGACTACTATGAAGACCAGAAGAAGGAAGACTTTATAGAGGCCGAAAAGAACATTACCCTTTATGCCTCTCAGCGTGCGGTAGCCGTGAAGATGCAAGCAGACCGCATTGCGTCAGTCACTATCCAACACATTGAGACGGGCGAACAAACCGAACTTACCGCTCCTCTCTTTAGCGACTGCACAGGTGATGCTACCATAGGCTATTTAGCCGGTGCCGATTGGGCTATGGGGCGTGAAGGTCGCGATGAATATGGCGAGAGCCTTGCTCCCGAGCAACCCGACTCATTGGTGATGGGGGCTTCTATACAATGGTATAGTAAGGATATGAAGAAGAAAACCTCATTCCCTCATTTTGAATATGGCGTGCGCTTTGACGCTGAAAACTGTGAGCCTGTAACTATGGGCGAGTGGAAATGGGAAACGGGTATGAACCGCAATCAAGTCAGCGAAGCTGAACGTGTACGCGACTATGGACTTTTGGTGATATATTCCAACTGGAGCTATCTGAAGAATCACTATAAAGACCATAAGAAGTATGCCAACCGTTCCCTCGACTGGGTGGCGTATGTTTCAGGCAAACGCGAATCACGCCGTCTCTTGGGCGACTACGTACTGTCACAGGACGATATAGACAAGAATGTGGCGCATGAGGATGCTTCGTTTACCACGACCTGGAGCATCGATCTTCACTTCCCTGACAGTGTGAACAGTGTCCGCTTTCCCGGCAATGAATTCAAGTCGGCTACGGTGCATCGTTGGATCCATCCTTATGCCGTTCCCTATCGCTGCCTCTATTCGCGCAATGTGGACAATCTCTTTATGGCAGGTCGTAATATGAGTTGCACCCATGTAGCTTTGGGTACGGTACGTGTGATGCGTACTACCGGCATGATGGGTGAAGTAGTAGGTATGGCAGCCGGACTCTGCCACAAGCATAGTGTAGAGCCGCGCGACATCTATCATCATCACCTGCCGGAACTGAAGCAACTTATGCAAGCGGGTCTGGGCAAACGCGATGTGCCCGATAACCAACGCTTCAACGAACCCAACAAATTGTTGGAAGTTCCGGGAGCTTACATCAAACCGTAGACAAACTATGAGCAAAAAAAATATTATCACGATATTTCTATCGGCAATATGTACCTTGCCGCTTTGGGGGGGACAACAGTATTACGCTTTTCTGAAAGGTGACACGCTACGTATGGGCAATAACTATATGGAACGCGTCATGCTGTGGAATAACGGTGCGCCTGTTACCATCAGCCTTACTGACAAGCAACACGGAAAAACCATTCCGGCACAGGGCAAACAACCCGATTTCTCGATTGTGAAAGGTATCCCTACGGATGCCACGCTTACCGTGAACGAGATACCGACGAACGGCATCCACGCCAGTTATCTGCAGGCTACCGTGGCTTGCACTATCGGTTCGCTGAATATAGAGCGTCGCTATCGCATTTATGCAGACTGTCCCGCCATTGCTTGCGATACCTATCTGAAAGGGCAAGTGGAACTTTATCAGAATAAGGAGGATAACCGCTCTAACGCTGACCGCAAAAATATAGAGCACACGGCCGATATGGCTACGGGGGTGAAAACTCCCACGCTCGACAGGCTGCAACTATCCGGCAATCATTGGAGTGCCCGCACAATAGAGTTTTTCGACTACACCGATTGGAACGACAATCTGGTGACCGGGCGTACCTGGCTTCCTTACCGTCGCAATACGTATCGTGGTAATTTGCTTTTTGCTCATGACGTAGTTACGCGTCAAGGCTTCTTTTTTTTGAAAGAGGCTCCTAGCAGCAGTACCCAATTACATTATCCGGGTTCTGACTTCGTGGCGGACTTTAGCGATTTTATGGTAGTGGGGCTGGGCGTTGCGTCTCATGATGTAAAGCCGGATAGCTGGACCCGCGTTTATGGATGCGTTACCGGCATCTATACCGGCGGCGAGCAAGAAGCGCTTACTGCCTTGCGCCTCTATCAGAAACAACTGCGTCATCATACCGCCGCACAGGATGAGATGATTATGCTCAATACCTGGGGCGACCGTAGCCAGGATGCCAAAATAGATGAGGCTTTCTGTCTGGCAGAACTAGACCGTGCCGCACGCATGGGCATCACCCTCTTTCAACTGGATGATGGCTGGCAGAGCGGAAAAAGCCCTAACTCAAAGACCGCCGGAGGTAGTTTTAAGGATATTTGGAAGAATACCGGTTACTGGACGCCCAACCCCACGAAATTCCCTCATGGTCTGAAACCTATTGTAGAGAAAGGCAAGAAATTGGGTATTCGCATCGGATTATGGTTCAACCCCAGCATACAGAATGATTTTGCCGATTGGAAAAAAGATGCGCAAGCCATTATCGGACTTTATAAGAAGTACGGCATCTGCTGTTTCAAGATAGACGGCCTGCAGATACCTACCAAGACAGCCGAACAGAATCTGCGCCGACTGTTTGATACCGTGTTGGAGCAAACCAACTATGAAGTGATTTTCAACCTCGATGCCACTGCCGGTCGTCGCGGCGGGTATCACTATATGAACGAGTACGGCAACATCTTCCTGGAAAACCGCTATACCGATTGGGGCAACTATTACCCTTATCGCACCTTGCGCAACCTCTGGATGCTGTCTCGCTATGTACCGGCGGAGAAGATGCAGATAGAGTTTCTTAATAAATGGCGTAATGCCGACAAGTATGACGCTGCCGATCCTTTTGCCCCCGCCCGTTACAGTTTCGATTACCTCTTTGCTATCACCTTGGCGGCACAGCCGTTGGCTTGGATGGAGGCTTCGAACTTGCCCGAAGAGGCTTATATTACGGCATCTCTGCTCAAGAAATACCAACCCTTGCAACTCCGGTTTCATCAAGGCGTCATACTGCCTATTGGTGAAGAACCCTCGGGACGCTCGTGGACCGGATTTCAATCGACCGTCTCCGGCACGCAAGGTTATCTTGTTGTTTACCGTGAAGACAACGAGCAAGCCAGGGGGACTATTGACACCTGGCTTCCTGAAGGCAAGAAAGTGGATTTTATCCCTGTGATGGGAAGTGGCAAGAAGTTTGCTGCAAAAGTCGGCGCACAGGGTAAAGTCAGTTTCGAACTGAATGATAAGAACTCTTTCGCGCTTTATCAATACGAAGTGAAACCATGAAAAGACTATTAACAATAACGGAATTATGATAAAAAGTTTGCGTTTTGTTTTTCTTGCTTTGTTTGTCGTCCTGCAATTTGTTGCATACGGGCAACCGGCAGAAAGACTGATTCAAGTGCAGGTCACTCCCGACCACACCAATTGGCTGTATAAACCGGGAGAAAAAGTGAAATTCAAAGTGACGGTATTGAAATGCAATATCCCACAGGATAATCTGGAAGTGCGCTATGAGATTTCGGAAGACATGATGAAACCTCATCAGACAGGCAAACAGCCTTTGAAGAACGAAAAGCTTGAAATTAACGCAGGGACTATGAAAAAAGAAGGGTTCCTGCGTTGCCGTGCTTTTGTCACTTGCCAAGGGCGTGAGTATGAAGGCGTGGCTACCGTCGGCTTCTCTCCTGAGAAATTGCAACCGACCACTCCTTTGCCCGCCGACTTTCTGGAGTTTTGGAAAAGCACCAAAGAAGCCGCTGAAAAGTGGGCACTGGAACCGATAATGACTTTACTGCCGGAAAGGTGCACAGATAAGGTGAACGTATATCATGTTTCCTTCGCGAACAATGACTATGCGTCCCGTATGTACGGCATCCTTTGTGTTCCGAAGGCTTCCGGGAAATATCCGGCGATTCTGAAAGTGCCGGGGGCAGGTATCCGTGCCTATAACGGAGAAGCCGAACGTGCCGGAAAAGGTTTTATCATTCTGGAAATCGGTATTCACGGCATCCCGGTCAATATAGAGGGGGATGTCTATCACCGCCTTTATAACGGAGCTTTGAAGAACTACCACTCGTTCAATATGGACAATCGGGACAAATACTATTACAAGCGGGTTTATACAGGCTGCGTGAGAGCCATTGATTTCATTTACACACTTCCCGAGTTCAATGGCAATCTGGCGACCTTTGGAGGAAGCCAGGGCGGTGCGCTTTCCATTGTAATTGCCGGACTGGACGCTCGTGTCAAAGGATTGGTTTCTTTCTATCCAGCCTTGTGTGATATGGCGGGTTATGCCCACGGTCGTGCAGGCGGTTGGCCGCATATGTTGAAGGATGAGAAGAACCGGACACCGGGAAAGATGAAAACCATTCAGTATTTTGATGTAGTCAACTTTGCCCGTCAGGTTAAAGTGCCGGGATTCTATACTTTTGGTTATAATGATATGGTTTGTCCGCCTACTACTACTTACTCCGCTTACAACGTGATTAATGCTCCGAAAGAACTGTTTGTAGCTGAGACGACCGCCCATTATGCCTATGCCGAACAGTGGAGCGCAGCCTGGAACTGGGTAATGAATTTCTTGAAAAATAAATCGAAAAACGAATAATATACTAATACCATAAACTAATAGATAAATGAAAACAGGTAAGAAATTAAACCTATGTTTATTGTTGCTGATTGCTTTTGCTGGAAGCGTTGCGGCACAAGAGCTGATAACGAATGTATATGGCCGTGACATCCATTCGCTGAATGGTAAATGGAATGCCATCATCGACCTGTACGACCAGGGACAACGGATGAAAATCTATGAGAACCGGCAACCGGAAGGAAATATTGATTTCTACGAATACGCATTCGAAGGCGGGTTGCGTCTTAACGTTCCGGGAGATTGGAACTCCCAGTCGCCCGAACTGAAATATTACGAAGGAACTGTATGGTATGCCCGTCACTTTGACGCCAAACGCTTGGCAGACAAACGCCAGTTTCTTTATTTCGGCGCTGTCAGCTATCGTTGTAAAGTCTACCTGAACGGAAAAGAGATAGCAGAGCACGAAGGCGGTTTTACTCCTTTCCAAGTGGAAGTGACAGACTTGTTGAAAGACGGTGACAACTTCCTGGCGGTAGAAGTAAACAACCGCCGCACCAAAGACGCCATTCCCGCTCTGGCATTCGATTGGTGGAACTATGGCGGCATCACAAGAGATGTGCTGTTGGTGAAAACTCCCCGGACATTTATAGAAGATTATTTCGTCCAATTGGATAAAAATGCTTCCGACCGGATAATTGCCCGCGTGCGTCTTTCTGATAAAAAAGCAGGTGAGAAAGTAACAGTTGCCATCCCCGAACTCAAAATCAACGCGGAGCTCACCACCGACGCAGAAGGAAAGGCGGAAACCGTATTGAACGCAAAGAAGCTGCAACGCTGGTCGCCGGAAGAACCGAAACTCTATGGCGTGACTGTATCTTCAAATACCGACCGCGTGGAAGAACAAATCGGCTTCCGCAATATCACCGTGAAAGGAACAGATATCTACCTGAACGGGAAGCCGACATTTATGTGCTGTATCTCTTTTCACGAAGAAATTCCGCAACGTATGGGGCGTGCTTTCTCGGAAGCCGATGCAGCCATGTTGCTGAATGAAGCGAAAGCGCTTGGCGTGAACATGATTCGCTTGGCACATTATCCGCAGAATGAATACACAGTACGCCTGGCGGAAAAGATGGGCTTCCTTCTCTGGCAGGAGATTCCTATTTGGCAAGGCATTGACTTTACAGACAATGATACCCGTCAGAAAGCGCAAAGGATGCTTTCTGAAATGATTAAGCGCGACCAGAATCGCTGCGCGGTAGGTTATTGGGGTGTTGCCAATGAAACACAGCCTTCCAAAGAACGGAATGAATTCCTTGCTTCCCTGCTCGAAACGGGAAAACAGCTGGACACTACCCGCTTGTATGTTGCCGCTTTCGACCTTGTGCACTTCAATAGCGAAAAACAGCGTTTTGTAATGGAAGATTCTTTTACTTCGCAACTGGACGTCGTAGCTATCAATAAATATATGGGCTGGTATCATCCGTGGCCTGTGGAACCAAAAGACGCTATATGGGAAGTAGTGACGGACAAACCGTTGATTATCTCGGAATTTGGCGGCGAAGCATTGTACGGTCAGTCCGGTGATGAGAATGTAGTCAGTTCTTGGAGTGAAGAATACCAGGCACGTCTGTATAGAGACAATATCCGTATGTTCGACAATATCCCGAACCTGCGTGGCGTATCTCCCTGGATTCTGTTCGACTTCCGTTCGCCGTTCCGTTTCCACCCCACCAATCAAGATGGCTGGAACCGCAAAGGACTCATATCCGACCAGGGTATGCGTAAGAAAGCGTGGTATCTGATGAGAGATTATTACATGAAAAAGAGAAATAACCGATAAGTTTAGCTATATTTGAATGTGATGAAGCAATATAAGATTGTAGCGATTTGTATGTGCATACTGCTCCTTCTTGCCGGAGGAGCGTATGCGCAGCAAAAGACGGTCAGGATACTTGCCATCGGCAACAGCTTCTCCCAAGATGCCGTGGAGCAATATCTGCATGAACTTGCCGAAGCCGAAGGCATTTCAACCATAATCGGCAATATGTTTATTGGCGGCTGTTCTCTAGAACGTCATGTGAAAAATGCCCGTGACAATGCTCCTGCCTATGCCTACCGGAAAATCGGTACGGATGGAAAGAAGCGGGAAAAGGGCAAGATGTCTTTGGAAACGGTGCTGGCAGATGAAGACTGGGATTACGTCAGCCTGCAACAGGCAAGTCCTTTTTCGGGAATGTACGAGACGTATGAAGCCTCTCTGCCGGAACTTATAGAATATGTAAAAGCACGCCTTCCAAAGAAAACAAAGCTGATGCTGCACCAAACCTGGGCATATGCGTCTACTTCCAAGCATAGTGGATTTAAAAACTACAACTGCAATCAACTGACCATGTATCAGGCCATTGCCGATGCAGTGAAGAAGGCGGCTAAGGTGAATAAGATAAAGATTGTCATCCCTTCGGGCACTGCTATACAGAATGCCCGTACTTCTTTTATCGGCGACCATCTGAACAGGGACGGCTATCATCTGGATGTGAAGGTTGGACGTTATATCGCTGCCTGCACCTGGTTCGAACGAATCTTCAAACACAATGTAGTCGGGAATCCTTATGCTCCGGAAGGGCTGGATGAGGCGCGGAAAGCTGTTGCCCAGAAAGCTGCCCATGCAGCAGTAAAGCATCCGTATAAAGTGACTGACCTGTTTATTACTAACTAACCGACGAAAATACAAATGAGAAAAAAAGCATTAGTTTACGGAATCTGTTTGTTGGGTACGGTATGTACCCTTTCAGCAAAGGATAAAAAAGGGGGTGCATTATATAAAGACGCAAAGGCTCCGATTGAGAAACGCGTAGACGACTTGTTATCCCGCATGACTCTGGAAGAGAAAGTGATGCAGTTGAACCAATATACCTTGGGACGGAACAACAACGTGAATAATGTAGGCGAAGAGGTAAAGAAAGTGTCGGCGGAAATCGGTTCTCTGATTTACTTCGAGACAAATCCCGAACTGCGTAATAATATGCAGAAGAAAGCGATGGAGGAATCCCGCCTGGGTATTCCTATTATTTTCGGTTATGACGCGATTCATGGATTCCGTACCGTGTATCCTATTTCGTTGGCGCAAGCTTGTTCCTGGAATCCGGATTTGGTGGAACAGGCGTGTGCTGTATCTGCGCAGGAAGCCCGTATGTCGGGAGTGGACTGGACGTTCTCGCCGATGATTGACGTAGCACGTGACCCTCGTTGGGGACGTGTGGCGGAAGGCTATGGCGAAGACCCTTATGCGAACGGAGTGTTCGGCGCAGCTTCTGTCAGAGGGTATCAAGGTGATAATATGTCGGCAGAAAACCGTGTGGCAGCTTGTCTGAAACATTATGTAGGCTACGGGGCATCCGAAGCCGGACGTGATTATGTTTATACCGAAATCTCCCAACAAACTCTTTGGGATACTTATCTGCTCCCTTATGAAATGGGGGTGAAAGCCGGTGCGGCAACTCTGATGAGTTCTTTTAATGATATCAGCGGTGTACCGGGTTCGGCAAACCCTTATACTATGACCGAGATATTAAAGAACCGTTGGAGACATGACGGTTTTATCGTTTCAGACTGGGGAGCTATCGAACAGTTAAAAAATCAGGGATTGGCAGCAACCAAAAAGGAAGCAGCCCGGTATGCGTTTACCGCCGGTCTTGAAATGGATATGATGTCTCATGCTTATGACCGTCATTTGCAGGAGTTGGTAGAAGAAGGCAAGGTATCAATGGCTCAAGTGGATGAAGCTGTCCGCCGTGTCTTACTTCTGAAATTCCGTCTTGGCTTGTTCGAACGTCCTTATACTCCCGCTACAACAGAGAAAGAACGTTTCTTCCGTCCGAAAAGCATGGATATTGCCGCCCGGCTTGCGGCAGAATCCATGGTATTGCTGAAAAACGAAAACAACGTTTTACCACTGACAGATAAAAAGAAGATTGCCGTGATAGGTCCTATGGCAAAAAATGGTTGGGACTTGTTAGGCTCCTGGCGTGGTCACGGAAAGGATACCGATGTGGCAATGCTTTATGATGGTCTGGCTGCTGAATTTGCAGGAAAAGCCGAACTGCGTTACGCATTAGGCTGCAATACACAAGGAGATAACCGCGAAGGATTTGCAGAAGCATTGGAAGCTGCACGCTGGTCTGATGTTGTTGTTCTTTGCTTGGGCGAGATGATGACTTGGAGCGGAGAGAATGCTTCCCGTTCTTCTATCGCACTACCACAGATGCAGGAAGAACTGGCAAAAGAACTGAAGAAAGCCGGCAAGCCTGTCGTACTGGTATTGGTCAACGGTCGTCCGTTGGAATTGAACCGTCTGGAACCGGTTTCTGATGCCATACTGGAAATCTGGCAGCCGGGTGTGAATGGCGCACTGCCGATGGCGGGGATATTGTCCGGACGTATTAATCCTTCCGGTAAACTTGCCATGACCTTCCCTTATTCGACGGGGCAGATTCCTATTTATTATAACCGCCGTAAGAGCGGACGTGGACATCAGGGATTTTATAAAGATATCACAAGTGACCCGTTATATCCTTTCGGTCACGGACTGAGCTACACAGAATTCAAGTATGGCACTGTTACCCCTTCTGCCACTAAAGTGAAGCGTGGCGAGAAGCTCTCGGCGGAAGTGACTGTCACCAATATCGGTGCCCGTGACGGAGCAGAAACTGTCCACTGGTTTATTTCCGACCCGTATTGCTCGATTACCCGTCCTGTAAAAGAACTGAAACACTTTGAAAAGCAGCTTATCAAAGCCGGAGAAACGAAAACTTTCCGTTTCGACATAGACCTGGAACGTGATTTCGGATTTGTCAATGAGGACGGTAAACGATTCCTCGAAACCGGAGAATACAATATTCACGTACTGGAACAGACCGTTAAAATAGAATTGATAGACTAAAACACATGATCACCATGAAAAAGAAAACAGGCATTATCGGTTTATGTATGCTCGCATGCAGCATCTTGACCCATGCACAGACAATTACTCCTCAAGTAGAACAACGCGCGAAGGAGATTGTATCCAAAATGACTTTGCAAGAGAAAATAGAGTATATCTCCGGATATACCAGCTTTTCCCTGCGTGCCATTCCCCGTTTGGGAATTCCTGAAATACGTCTTGCCGACGGCCCGCAGGGAATCCGTAACCATGCTCCTAAAAGCACCCTTTATCCGTCCGGTATCCTTTCCGCTTCTACCTGGAACCGTGACTTGCTTTATAAGTTAGGGCAAGGCTTGGGGCAGGACGCCAAGGCAAGAGGCGTTAATATCCTGCTTGGGCCGGGCGTGAATATCTATCGCGCTCCGTTGTGCGGCCGTAACTTTGAATATTTCGGTGAAGACCCTTACTTGACGGGTGAGACAGCCAAGCAATATATTCTTGGCGTGCAATCGGAAGGAGTCATTGCGACCATCAAGCACTTTGCCGCCAACAACCAGGAGTGGAGCCGCCATCATGCGAGTTCGGACATAGACGAGCGTACTTTGCATGAGATTTATTTCCCGGCTTTCCGCAAGGCTGTACAGGAAGCGAACGTGAGTGCTGTGATGAACAGCTACAATCTCCTGAACGGTGTCCATGCCACTGAACACAAATGGCTGAATATTGATGTCTTGCGCAATCTTTGGGGCTTCAAAGGTATTCTGATGTCGGACTGGACTTCGGTATATTCCGCTATCGGAGCAGCTAACGCCGGACTTGACCTCGAAATGCCCAAAGGGCGTTTCATGAATGCCGACAATCTTATCCCCGCTATCAAAACAGGCACGGTGACCGAAGAAACCATTAACCTGAAAGTACAACATATTTTGCAGACTTTAATAGCTTATGGAATGTTGGATAAGGAACAGAAAGACAGTAATATTCCGTTGGATAATCCATTCTCTCGCCAAACAGCTTTAGAACTGGCACGCGAGGGAGTAGTATTGTTGAAGAATGAAGCAAACTTGCTCCCGTTGAAAGGAAAAACAGCCGTAATGGGTCCTAATGCAGATTTGATACCTACCGGTGGCGGCAGTGGTTTTGTCACTCCTTTTTCTACCATTTCAGTGGCTCAAGGCTTGAAAGAACTGAAGAAAAAGAATCTGGTATTATTGACGGATGATGTGATTTATGAAGATATTATCAATGAGTTTTATACTGACGTCAATCGTCAGGTGAAAGGCTTCAAGGCTGAATACTTTAAGAACAAGACGCTTTCGGGACAGCCGGAAGTAATACGCACGGAATCCTCTGTTGATTATGACTGGGGATATGGAGCACCTTTGGACGGCTTTCCGACAGATGGCTTCTCTGTCCGTTGGACAGCCTGCTACATGCCACAAACTGATGGTCAGTTGAAACTTCATATCGGTGGTGATGACGGTTATCGTCTGTTTGTGAATGACAAGCATATTACGGGAGATTGGGGAAATCATTCATACTCTAGCCGTGAAGTTGAACTGCCGGTTGAGGGTGGTAAGGAATACCGTTTCCGGATTGAATTCTTTGATAATATTTCTTCGGGCATCATTCGTTTTAATGCTTATAGCCTTAATGAGATGAAACTTCGTCAAGGATTGGCAAAGGTGGATAATGTTGTGTTCTGCACAGGTTTCAATAGTAATACCGAAGGCGAAGGCTTTGACCGTCCGTTTGCTTTGCTTCGGTATCAGGAATTGTTTATCAAAAAGATTGCCTCTATGCACCCTAATGTCGTGGTTGTGCTGAACGCCGGTGGCGGTGTGGATTTCACCGGTTGGTATGATGCCGCAAAAGCTATTCTTATGGCTTGGTATCCTGGACAGGAAGGCGGACAAGCGATAGCTGAAATCCTGACCGGCAAGATTTCTCCAAGCGGAAAGCTACCGATTTCTATCGAAAAGAAATGGGAAGATAATCCGGTGCATGGTAGTTATTACGAGAACTTAAAGGCAGAGATTAAACGTGTAGATTATTCCGAAGGTGTTTTTGTCGGTTATCGTGGATACGACCGTTCGGGAAAAGAACCTTTCTATCCGTTTGGCTACGGTTTGTCCTATACTACTTTCGCTTATAGTAATATAGCTGCGGAGAAAACGGGTGAGCATCAGGTTACCGTTAGCTTTGATCTCGAGAATACAGGGAAGATGGATGCCTCGGAAGTGGCACAAGTGTATGTACATGATGTACAGTCCTCTGTCCCCCGTCCCTTGAAAGAATTGAAAGGATATGAAAAGGTTTTCTTGCAGAAAGGGGAGAAGAAGCGGATTTCTGTTGTGCTGAATGAGGATGCATTCGCTTATTACGATATGAATCAGCACCGCTTTGTAGTGGAAAAAGGCGAGTTTGAGATTCTTGTAGGCCCGGCTTCTAATCAATTACCTTTGAAAGCTACGGTTGAACTTTCCGGTTCATACTCGTTCTAATTTCCTCGTAAAGTCACATTTGATCTGTCTTAAAACAGGCTTATTTGATAAGAAAAACATAATAGAACCTCATCTCCCCAAAAAGATGGGTTATCTTGGAAAATGACAAAGGCGTAGAAAGAGAATTACTTCTCAATCTACGCCTTTATCTTTCTACGGATAGTGTGATTATTTTACTTCCCAAATGTCATTAGTCATCAAAAGCTCCTCGAAATTATGGTATTTCTTTTTGCTTTTTACTTCTTCGATTTGTGCTTCTACCGCATCATTATAAGTCGGGGCGTCTACATCGCGGATGACACCAAGTGCGATGGGGAAGTCAGGGCCTTCCATCAAGGCGAGTTTTAACTGGAGTGTGTTGTCCAGGCAGTGTGCATCATGTATCAGAATATCTCTTTCTGTGATACCGTTCTCGCCTAGTTTCACAACTTTCAGCCCAAAACCTTCCTGCATTAATCCGAACTCCTTGTTTTCACCGAATAACATCGGTTTGCCATGTTCCAAATAAATTGCATTTTTTGCACGCCCTTCCTTGTTATATACGGAGTTGTGTGTACCATCATTGAAGATGACGCAGTTCTGTAAAATCTCGCAGACAGCAGTGCCCTTATGATTATAGGCAGCTTTCAATATATCTATTGTACCGGGAGCGTCTGTGGCAACAGCACGTGCGAAAAAATGTCCGCGTGCGCCAAAACATAGTTCAGCCGGATTGAACGGGTCTTCTACGGTGCCGTAGGGAGAAGACTTGCTGACAAAACCACGCGGTGAAGTGGGTGAGTATTGTCCTTTAGTCAGACCATAGATACGGTTGTTGAGCAAGATCATGTTGATGTCGATATTGCGTCGGTTGGCATGAATGAAATGGTTACCTCCGATAGCAAGACCGTCACCGTCACCGCTTACCTGCCATACGGTTAGTTTGGGATTGGCGACTTTGCACCCTGTCGCGATAGCGGCAGCACGACCGTGAATTGTATTCATGCCGTATGTATTCATATAGTGAGGAAGGCGGCTGGAACAACCGATACCGGAAATTACTGCCGTATCCCATGGAGCGACACCGATTTCTGCCATAGCCTTGTGTAACGAAGCCAGGAAAAGGTGGTCACCACATCCCGGACACCAGCGTGGCTGTCCTTTTTTAAAGTCTTTAGCTGTATATTCGCTCATAATTTCTTGATTTTACTTGTTGATAATCTCAGTGAATGCATTGACTAGTTCATTGACAACAAAGGGCTGTCCTTTCACTTGGTTGAACTGATAAGGAACGAAACCGTCCACCTTCATACGGAGATATCCGGCAAACTGTCCCATATTTTGCTCGGCTACCACCACTTTTTTGTATTTCTTCATCAAGGCTGCCGTATTCTTTGGAAGAGGATTGATGAACTTAAAGTGTGCTAATGCTACTTTTTTACCATTAGCACGGAGTTCGTCCATAGCGGCGTGTAAATGTCCATAAGTACCTCCGAAACCTACAATCAGCAATTCGGCATCTTCCTTGTCGCCTTCAACTTCTACGTCAGGTACTTCGATATTGGAAATTTTCTGCTGGCGTAATCGCGTCATCAAGTCATGGTTTTCCGGATCAGTTGAGATAGCTCCTGTCTTGTTGTCTTTTTCAAGACCTCCTAATACATGAGTGAATCCTTCTGTACCCGGAACTGCCCAATAACGAACGCCTGTCTGCGGGTCCCGTTGATACGGTGTCCAGGTTTCAGACATTTCCGGGCGTACGTAAGGAGGATTGATAGCAGGATAATCAGCCAATTTAGGCAATTTCCATGCACCAGAACCATTGGCAACAAATGCGTCTGTCAACAACACGACCGGAGTCATGTGTTCCAAAGCGATCTTAGCAGCCATATAGGCTGAGTCAAAACAGTCTGTAGGGGATGTCGCAGCAATGACAGGCATAGGGCTTTCACCGTTACGACCGAAGAGAACTTGCAACAGGTCTGTTTGTTCCGATTTGGTCGGTAGACCGGTAGCGGGACCGCCACGTTGTACATCCAATACGACCAATGGCAATTCCATGATAACGGCCAAGTTCATGGCTTCTGATTTCAAACAGATACCAGGTCCTGAAGTGGAAGTAACAGCTAATGCACCGGCGTATGAAGCACCGATAGCAGAAGCACAACCGGCAATCTCATCTTCACATTGCACGGTGGTTACGCCCAATGATTTATGTTTTGAGAGTTCATGCAGTACATCTGTTGCAGGAGTGATAGGGTAAGACCCTAAATAGAGTTTCAGTCCGGCTTTCTCTGCAGCTGCGATGAATCCGTATGCAGTCGCTTTATTTCCGGTGATATCCATATATTTTCCGGGAACGGCTGCTTTACTTTCAATCTTATATGTATGTGCTACGGAAGCGTGTGTGTTGTGTCCGTAATCATATCCGGCACGAACAACTTTGATATTTGCTTCCGCTATTTCCGGTTTCTTGGAGAATTTCTCGCGGATAAAGTCTTCCGCTATGTTAAGGTCGCGGTTGAACAACCAGCATACCAGTCCTACGGCAAACATATTACGGCATTTCAGCATGGACTTATTATCCATTCCCGTATCTGCCAAACAGTCTTTTACCATCTGCGAGATAGGTGCTGCAATCACGTCCTGCTTGATACCCATTTCTTCAATAGGATTATCGGTGGTGAATGCCGCTTTATCTAAATCTGATTTTTGAAAGGCGTCTGTGTCGATGATGATACAGGCGGTGGATTTTGCGAATTTATATTGTGTTTTCAATGCGGCGGCATTCATAGCTACCAATACGTCGCATTTGTCTCCCGGAGTATAAACTTTTTCTGCACCGATGTGTACCTGAAAACCGGAAACACCGGTTAGCGAACCTTGCGGTGCGCGGATGTCTGCCGGATAGTCGGGGAATGTACTGATGTCATTGCCAATCGTAGCCGACACGGTCGAGAAGATGTTGCCGGCCAACTGCATACCGTCACCGGAGTCGCCGGAGAAACGTACTACTACTTCCTCCAATTCTTTAACCATCATTTCGTCTGCCATAACTTTAATTACTATATTTAATTTAAAAACTGCTTTTACTTTCAATTTGTGAGCGCAAAGGTCGGAAAGTTAATCGAATTATCAAAATAAAACGTACTTTATTGTCCTATTGACGCAAAATATTTGAAATATCTGGAAGGAACCTGTATTTTTATTCTTGTTAAATCAACAGAAACCGTTATCTTTGCAATCAAAATAGGAACGGCCTTGTAGTTCAACGGATAGAATAGAAGTTTCCTAAACTTTAGATAGGGGTTCGATTCCCCTCGGGGCTACTACAAAGAATCTATAGGAAGTTGTGTTGGATGCTTTCATGCTGTATCGAGTTTTAAGTTTTACAATGGCTTCTTTTAAGATGAACGTCTTATAGCTTCTATTTGTTTTAATAATCAATAGAAAAAGCCTCCTCCGAACTTCGGAAGAGGCTTTTTCTATTTTTGGAATATTTTATTCTCCCGCAGTTGTTGCTACAGTCTTTTTGTTCTTCATAAAGTTGTATGCAATCGGAGATGCAATAAACAGTGAAGATAAAGTACCGATTACAACACCGAGAATCATCGCGAATGCAAAGCTGCGGATAGAGTCACCACCGAGGATGAAGATACACAACAATACGATCAATGTACTCAATGAAGTATTGATGGTACGAGCCAGTGTAGTGTTCAGAGAGTCATTGAATAACTGACGCTTGTCACGTTTCGGATACAATCCGAAGAACTCACGTACACGGTCGAAGATTACCACCTTATCATTAATAGAGTAACCGATAGCCGTCAGGATAGCACCGATAAAGGTCTGGTCGATTTCCAGTGAGAATGGCAGGATACCCCAGAATAATGAATAAGCACCGATAATCATGATTGTGTCACAAGTCAATGCTGCAATAGAACCAATACTGTATGCAATGTTACGGAAACGAATCAAGATATACAAACCGATGGCAATCAATGCCAGAACGACTGACCAGATAGCACCGGTCTTGATATCGTCTGCGATACTCGGCCCTACTTTCTGTGAGCTTACAATGCTGCCGCCTGTGTGGTTATCACGGTCGATGAAAGTTGCCAGGTCAATGTTCTGAGTCAACAACGGTTTCAGTGTTTCATATAAATATGATTCGATTTCCGAGTCAACATTATTGCCTCCGTCTTCGATACGGTAGTTGGTACTGATGCGAACCGTTTTCTTATCTGTTCCGATGGCGATAACGCTAACGTTCGCATCACCGAACTTGCTTGAGATCAGCTCGCGCACCTGTTCCGGTTCTACCGGGTTTTCAAACTGTACCTTGAAGTTACGTCCACCAGTGAAGTCGATACTTTGACTTAGCCCGCGGATAGCGAACGAACCGATACAAACGATGATAACTGCACTGACGATAATAAGGGATTTTTTGTTTGTTCCCATAAAATCGAAGTGTGTATTGGCCATCAGGTTCTTTGAAATCTTAGTGGTAAATGTCAGGTTCTGCCATTTATCTTTACTCAAGAAATGTTCGTAAACCAGACGAGTCATGAACACTGCGGTAAAGAACGATACGAGGATACCGATAATCAAAGTCGTTGCAAAACCACGGATAGGTCCTGTACCGAAATTGAACAGAATGATACCTGTAATAATAGATGTCAAGTTAGAGTCAAAGATAGCGGAGAAGGCATTAGAATAACCGTCAGCCAATGCTTTCTTCACTCCCTTGCCTGCACGAAGTTCTTCTTTAGTACGTTCATAAATCAATACGTTCGCATCCACTGCCATACCCAGCGACAATACCATACCGGCAATACCGGACATCGTCAATGCAGCCTGGAAAGAAGAAAGGATACCTAATGTGAAGAAGAAGTTCAGGAACAAAGCACCGTTGGCAACCATACCCGGGATGAAACCATACATAGAGCACATATAGATCATCAACAGGATCAAAGCTACAACGAATGAGAAAATACCGGCATTGATAGATTCCTGACCCAACGACGGACCAACGATATCTTCCTGTACGATGTGAGCCGGAGCCGGCATCTTACCTGATTTCAATACGTTTGCTAAGTCTTTTGCTTGTTCAGGAGTAAAATGACCTGTAATCTGTGAACGTCCGCCTGTAATTTCTGAATTTACGTTTGGTGCAGAATATACATAATTATCAAGAACAATAGCAATAGAACGACCGATATTCTGTTTTGTCAGCTGAGCCCAACGGCGTGCACCGTCAGAGTTCATTGTCATACTTACAGCCGGTTTGCTGTATTGGTCAAATTCGTCTTTAGCGTCTGTTACTACATCGCCTTCCAACGGAGCTTTACCGTTACGTTCGGTAGACTTGATCGCGTATAATTCGAATGTTTGTCCTTTTTTGTCGAACTCAGAAGGAGAAACGCCCCATTTCAGACGAAGGTCTTTCGGAAGTTCTGCCTTGATTTCCGGCATAGCCAGATACTTGTTGATATCAGCAGTATCTTTATAGTTTGCATAACCGATAACAGGACCTTGTCCGCTTGAATTCAGTTGAAGCATAGACAACAGAGGATATTGTTTCTTGAGCTCTTCCATGTTTACAGAAGGCTTTTCAGAGGCTGTTGTGTCACCTTTCAGTGCAGCGGCAAGGCTATCGGCAGCACTTACAGCTTTTGTCTCCACCGGAGTAGCTTCAGTAAGAACGGCAGTCTCTATTGTATCTCCATCAGTTGTTGTTTCTTCAGCTAAGATAGCGCGCAATTTGGCGTCAGCAGACTGCATGGAAGGAAGAACTTCCTTGGCTGTATAAGTTTCCCAGAATTCCAGGTTAGCAGAACCTTGGAGAAGTTTTCTCACACGTTCCGGTTCTTTGATACCCGGCAGCTCCACCATGATACGTCCCATTTTGTCTTCCAGACTTTGGATATTCGGCTGAACAACACCGAAGCGGTCGATACGGGTACGAAGTACATTGTATGAGTTCTCAACGGCTGCTTTTACTTCTGCTCTCAATACTTTTTCAACTTCAGTGTCTGTTGATTTTTGGTTAACCTTGTCTTTCAACTGTTGTGTTGCGAAGAGTTCGGAAAGTTTCGCTTCCGGAGCAGCTTTGTGGTATTCTCTGATGAACAGGGTAATGATATCATCCTGACTGTTGATTGCCTGCTTTGCTGCTTCTGCCAATGCATTGTTGAAAGCTTCGTCCGGCTTGTTGTCAGCCAGTGCTTTGATAACATCAGGTACAGAAACTTCAAGGATAACGTTCATACCACCCTTCAGGTCCAAACCTAAACTAATCTCCATCTCACGACATTGTTTCAGCGTCCAGTTACCCAGCCAGACTTTCTCGTTGGAGAGAGAGTCGAGGTAGTCTTGTTCTACTTTCGGGTCGCCGTTCGCAATTTCTTTCGCCTTGTTGGTATAGTGGCGTGTTACGAAGGAGAAGGAGAGGTAGAACACGCATACCAGCGTGAGTAATACCGCAAAAACCTTTACAAATCCTTTGTTTTGCATTTTACTTTTAATTTATGATGATTACTTTTTTAATTTAATATTCAGTTAAATTCTGTCGTATACAAGTTCTTTTTGCCGCATACAAGGCTGCAAATATAGTTTTTTTTTCACATTTATATGTAACAAGCCCTCAAATATTTGATGTTTAAGGGCTTTTTTGCAGAATTATTTCATTCCCCTGTTTTTCAATAATGGTTCCAAGCTAGGCTCTGTTCCTCGGAAATTTTTATAAAGCACCATCGGGTCTTCACTGTCTCCTTTTTCCAAAACATTGTGGCGGAACAGATCTGCGGTGGTTTTATCAAAAACTCCGTGTTCTTTGAAAGCTTCAAAAGCATCGTTATCCAATACGTTGGCCCACAGATAACTGTAATATCCGGCAGCGTACCCACCGATGATATGATTGAAGTAAGTAACGCGGTAACGTGGCGCTATCTCAGGGATCAGATTGAGTTTGTCCATCGCTTCTTTCTCGAATGAAAGTATATCCATATTATTTACATCTGTTATTGTGTGCAGGTTCATGTCAAGGATAGCGGCTGCCAGCAATTCGGTAGTCATGAATCCTTGATTGAAAGTCTTCTGTTGCAGTATCTTTTCGATGATTTCATCGGGGATTACTTCTCCGGTCTGATAATGTTTGGCATACATTTTCAGTACCTCTGGTTCGGTAGCCCAATGTTCGTTGATTTGAGAAGGGAGTTCTACAAAGTCACGTACTACGTTTGTGCCGGATGTTCCCTTGTATTCACATTTTGTCAGTAAGCCGTGTAGGGCATGTCCAAATTCGTGGAACAAGGTTTCCACTTCATCCATTGTCAATAGTGATGGAGTATCGCCTACCGGTTTGGTGAAACTGCAAACGTTGCACACTAACGGACGGGTTGCTCCTTGTTGCTCACGGTAATTACTCATCCAGGCACCTCCGCTTTTTCCGGCACGCGGGAAATAGTCCACATAGAAAATACCGAGTTGAGAACCGTCAGTGTCTTTCACTTCAAACACCTCAACATCCGGATGATAGGTCGGAATTCCTTTCAGCTTGTTGAAAGTGATACCATATAACTTGTTGGCTACGGCAAAAGCACCTTCACGTACATTTTCCAATTTAAAATAGGGCTTTGTCTCCTCTTCGGACAGATTATATTTCTCTTTTCGTAGCTTTTCGGTATAGTACCACCAGTCCCATGCCTCCAACTTTTCGCCTTTACCTTCCTTGTCCATCAGCTTTTGAAGCTCGGCGGCCTCTTCTTTGGCTTTAGGCAGTGCATAGCTCCAAAGATTGTTCAAAAGGTCCATTACGTTCGTCGCGTTTTTAGCCATCGTCTCATCCAGCACGAAATTTGCGTAACAGTCGAAACCTAACAATTTTGCTTTTTCCAAACGGAGAGAAACGATTTTGCGGATGTTCTCTTTGTTGTCGTTCTCATTGTTATTATTTCCCCGATTGATATACGCTTTGTATATTTGTTCCCGAAGCGGACGATTCTCGGCATATTGCAGGAATGGCAGACGGCTGGCGTTATGCAGAGTAAATAACCATTTGCCCGGTTGTCCGGCGGCTTTTGCTTCTTCAGCTGCACTTTGACGGAACCATTCGGGCAATCCTGCTAAGTCCTCTTCTTTCTCGACGAAGAGCTGGTACGCATTATTCTCGTTCAGTACATTATTGCCGAATGTGATACCAAGTGTGGACAGCTCTTTGTTTATTTCACGCAAACGTGCTTGTTTTTCTGCGCTAAGATTGGCACCTGAACGGACAAACTGTTTGTAGGTCTTGTCCAGCAGGCGTTTCTGCTCTGTGGTCAGATTCAGGGAATCTTTTTGTTGGTAGACATCGTTTACACGCTTGAAAAGTTTCTCATTCAAGGATATATTGTCTTCATGTTCCGAAAGAACCGGAGCTAGCTTGATGGATAGTGCAGTTAATGAGTCGGTTGTTTCAGCATCTGTCATATTGAAGAAAATAGCGCTTACCCGATCCAGGATTGGTGCACTGTTATCCAATGCCACGATGGTATTTTCGAATGTAGGGATTTCCGGACTTTCGATGATAGCTTCGATGTTTTGATTTTGCTCCTCGATACCTTTCAGGAAGGCAGGCTCATAATGTTCCAATTTGATTTTGTCAAAGGAAGGAACGCCATACTCGGTTTGGAACTCTGCAAAGAAAGGATTACTTTCTGTTTTTGTAGCACAGGAGTACATCATACAACTTACTGCTAAAAGGGTTAATGTCTTTTTAATCATCATTATGTGTTTTATAATATAGAATTCTCCGTTTTTATCGTTTGCTGATATAACACCAAATCGGATAGTGGTCCGAAGCCTTAATAGAACGGTCTACAGTACAATTATAGGCTTTCAGGTCAGGACTAATCAGGATATTGTCGATTCGGAAGTAGAACTTGTTCTGGTTATAGGAGATTCCCAATCCTTTACCGGACTGTGTGAAAGCGTCATCCAGTTCTTGAGTGAGAACCCGGTGGGTATACGAAATAGAACCGTCGTTGAAATCTCCACATACAATCATTGTAGGATAATGGTTTTCTGTAATGATTCTCGCTACGGAATCTGCTTGGGAGGCACGGATAGCCGATGCTTCCCCTAGTTTTCGAATTAGTTGTCGGAGCCCGGTCTTTACTTTTTTAGCATTCGGATCTTTTATCATATCTTCATAGATCCCTCTGTCTTCTTTGGTGAGTTTGTTGGATTCCAAGTGATTGTTGATTAATGTAATAGTGTCATTATTTACATTCAGCACATATTTCATAGAGCCGTTATAATCACTTTTATACTCAATAAGTTGTGACGAGAGTATCGGGAATCTAGAGAAACAGGCAAGCTGCACATCTCCTTTCCTTTGTTGGCGAATGGATTGATAGGGATACGCTTTCAACGCTTTCTTTACATCCTGCTCCGTTACGAACTTTTTATTGCTGGCTGTGTTGTATTCTTGCAGACAGATAATGTCTGCATTACTGTTTTTCAGATAAGATAAAATCGGATTCTTCCCATCTTTCTTCTTCAGATTACTAAAGCTCATTACATTGTAAGACAGAACTTTGATACTTCCTTCCGGTATTGTCCGGGTAGTAGAGTTGAAAGGAATATAAGTCCGTATTTGCGGAAAGCAAATCAGAAAACCGATGACGGGTAGTAGTGCATATCTGTAATTGACAAATGCCCAAAGAAACAGGAAAAATAGATTGATAATCAGGAATATTGGAAATGCGAGTCCGAGACAGGAAACTAACGGATTGACTTTGGGGCTGAGATAGGGGCTATAAGCGCTTAATATCAGCGTTCCCACGAAGAATGCGTTGATAGCCAGTATCAGATATGCGACAATTTTGCCAATATGTTCCATTCTTTTATCTTTTGCTTGCGTCGAACAAGCTTTTCTTTTCTTCTGTCGTCAGACTGTCGTAACCGGATTTTTTCAACTTTTCCAGAATACGGTCCACTTCGTCAGATTGTGCTTTTTTATGGGCATTATAATCATAATCTTTCCGTCGTTCGGTAGCATTACTGCCATAGTGTACTTTCATTTTAGGTTTGCGTTCCCATGTTTTCTTTTGGAAAAGAGAGATGAAACCATCCAGAATCCAGTTAATCCAGGAAGTTAAGTCAGTCCCTTTGCTTAGACTGGCTGCAAACCAGAGCCCGGCAAGAGCGCCTCCTAGATGGGCAATGTGTCCTCCGGCATTACTTGAGGTAATAGACAGTACATCAATTCCGATAACGACCAGTGCGAGATATTTGAGACGGACAGCACCAAAAAGAAAAAGTTGCACCCTATAGTTGGGTTCACGATAGGCCGTAGCCGCTACGATAGCCAGTACGGAAGCGGAAGCCCCGACTAACGTTGCTCCGGTCACTTGTGAGCTGAATAAAGGAAATACGTTGTAGGCGACCATATAAAGCAAACCTCCGCAGATACCTCCCAATATATATAGCCCTCTTAAATGCTTTGCCGAGAAAAAATAAAGAAATAAACTCCCGAACCAGTATAGCCAAAGCATATTGAATAGAATGTGCAGAATACCGGCATGCATAAACATATAGGTAAACAACGACCACGGTTGATGGATAAACCCGACAAGAGAGGCCGGTAAAGCGAATATGTTGAATATATCGAGAGTGTTGACTTCAAACAGTCGTAGAAAAACATGAATCAATGTGCCGATCACAAAGATACCGACATTGATATAAATCAGTTGGATAAAAATGTTTCCTCTTCTGAATGTTTCCTTCAAATCAGCTATAATATGTCCCATTGTTATTACTTTTTTTTCTCCAATACAAAATCAGTATCAGTCCGAACAGCATTCCGCCTAAATGGGCGAAGTGGGCGACGTTGTCTCCTATGTTGTTGGCAAGTCCTGACCATAACTCAATTGCGGCATATCCGATTACGAAAAATTTGGCTTTGATCGGAAAAGGTAGCGGGAAGATAAACAACCGATTGTCGGGAAACAGCATACCGAATGCCAGCAATATGGCATAGACAGCTCCTGAAGCACCTACGGTAGTCATCATGTTCAGATACTCTTCCATGGGAATAATACTGGTACCTATATTTACTTGTGAGTATTGGCTGAGTTCTGTTGCATATTGAATATATTGTACTCCTTCTTGGATAACTCCCGCACCGATACCACAAAGGATATAATAGAACAGAAAACGTCTGGGTCCCCATGTTTGTTCGAGAATCGGACCAAACATGAAAACGGCGAACATATTAAAGAAAATATGGCTGAATCCGCCATGCATAAACATATAAGTGATAAGCTGTGCCGGATTGAAGTCACTTGCGAGGAAAAAATGTAATCCCAGATAATTAGTCAGATCTACTCCATAGCGTTGTGCTACGAATGTACCGAAAAACATTAGTACATTGATAATTATCAGGTTTTTAGTTACAGTTGGCATCATTTTTTTATTCTGAATATTATGATAATAGATGCAAAAGTACGAATAAATTCTGTTTTAAAGCATGAAAAGTGCTTCCTATTAGCTCTTTTTCAATAATTTGCTGCGTTTTTTTTATGTTTTTATTTGATATGTTGTTTTGTTCGGCTATATTTGTAGAATTAATCCATTGTGGGAGAATCTTTTGTGTAACATATATATTAATTAATCATTTTACGTATTATGAATAAGTCTGATCTTATTAATGCAATGGCTGCCGAAGCTCAAATGAGCAAAGCCGATGCAAAAAAGGCACTTGATGCTTTTGTCACTTCAGTTACTAATGCCATGAAAGCCGGTGAGAAAGTATCTCTCGTTGGTTTTGGTACTTTCTCTGTAAGCGAAAGAGCTGAAAGAACAGGTATTAACCCTTCTACAAAAGCAACTATTACTATTCCCGCTAAGAAAGTAGCTAAATTTAAAGCCGGTGCTGAATTATCTGCAGCTGTTGAATAAGATAGATAGTTGAAAGAATTTAATTTAGGAGAGGAGGCGTGAAACGTCTCCTTTTTTTGTATCTTTGCGCCCAAGAAACAACTTGATTATGAAGATAGAAGATAAACTTGTAGCGTCCGTCATCAACGGACTCAAAGCACTCTGCGGTCAGGAAGTCCCTGAAAAGATGGTGCAGTTGCAAAAAACGAAGAAAGAGTTTGAAGGACATCTGACTTTGGTCGTGTTCCCTTTCCTGAAAATGTCAAGAAAAGGACCGGAGCAGACAGCCCAGGAAATCGGTGAGTATCTGAAAGCCAACGAACCGGCTGTAGCTGCTTTTAATGTGATAAAAGGGTTCTTGAACCTGACTATTGCGTCGGCTACCTGGATTGAACTGCTCAATGAGATTCAGGCTGACGAGCAATATGGTCTGGTAAAAGCTACCGAAACTTCTCCGTTGGTAATGATCGAGTATTCTTCTCCGAATACAAACAAACCGCTTCACTTGGGACATGTGCGCAATAACCTTTTAGGTAACGCATTGGCTAACATTGTGGCTGCCAACGGCAACAAGGTAGTAAAGACTAATATCGTAAACGACCGTGGTATCCATATCTGTAAATCCATGTTGGCATGGAAGAAATACGGAAACGGTGAAACACCTGAGACTTCGGGCAAGAAGGGCGATCATCTGGTGGGTGACTATTATGTATCTTTCGATAAGCATTATAAAGCCGAAGTGAAGGAACTGATGGCTCAATTTACAGCTCAGGGGATGAACGATGAAGAAGCGAAGGCGAAAGCCGAAGCGGAATCTCCGTTGATGCAGGAAGCCCGTGAGATGTTGGTGAAATGGGAAGCCGGTGACCCGGAAGTACGCGGATTGTGGGAGATGATGAACAACTGGGTATATGCAGGATTTGATGAGACTTACAAGATGATGGGTGTCGGCTTCGACAAGATATATTATGAATCCAATACTTACCTCGAAGGAAAAGAGAAGGTGATGGAAGGGCTCGAGAAGGGTTTCTTCTTCAAGAAAGAAGATGGTTCCGTATGGGCGGACCTGACTGCCGAAGGATTGGATCACAAACTGCTTCTTCGTGGTGACGGAACCTCTGTCTACATGACACAGGATATTGGTACGGCCAAACTTCGTTTCGCTGATTATCCGATTGACAAGATGATTTACGTTGTGGGTAATGAGCAGAATTATCACTTCCAGGTACTTTCTATCTTGCTCGATAAATTGGGTTTTGAGTGGGGAAAGAGTCTGGTGCATTTCTCTTACGGAATGGTGGAATTGCCGGAAGGTAAGATGAAATCCCGTGAGGGTACAGTAGTGGATGCCGACGATTTGATGGAAGAGATGATCGCTACCGCTAAAGAAACCTCACAGGAACTTGGCAAGTTGGATGGTTTGACACAGGAAGAAGCGGATGATATCGCTCGTATTGTGGGGTTGGGTGCTTTGAAATACTTTATCCTCAAGGTTGATGCCCGTAAGAATATGACATTCAATCCGAAAGAATCCATTGATTTCAATGGTAATACAGGACCGTTCATACAATATACCTACGCGCGTATCCAATCGGTTCTGCGGAAAGCGGCCGAATCCGGTATTGTTGTTCCCGAACAAATCCCGGCAGGAATCGAATTGAGTGAAAAGGAAGAAGGACTGATTCAGATGGTAGCTGATTTTGCAGCCGTTGTGAAGCAAGCCGGTGAAGATTACAGCCCGTCTATTATTGCCAACTATACATACGATTTGGTGAAAGAATATAATCAGTTCTATCATGACTTCAGCATTTTACGTGAAGAGAATGAAGCGGTGAAAGTATTCCGTATCGCTCTTTCTGCCAATGTGGCTAAGGTCGTTCGTTTAGGAATGGGACTGCTAGGTATTGAAGTTCCTGCCAGAATGTAATATTCTCTTGAACAATATGTTATAAACGGAAAAAGGTGTTGCAATGATTATCAGAGCAACACCTTTTTTCCGTTTATTTTTTCTTTGGAGTCGTTTTCCTTTTCTTGGTTGTACCAGGTTCTTTTTCGTTCTGTACCTTGATTAGTTCCAAGCAACTCTTCAATGTCAAATCCTGTGGAACAATATCTTTGGGAATCTTATAGTTGGAACCTTTGTAAGTGATATAAGGTCCGTAACGTCCGTTCAGAATTTCAAGTTCCGGTTCTTCTTCAAACTTCTTGAGGTGACGTTCCATCTCCTTCTGGCGTTTTTCCAGAATTAGTTGCTCCGCTTCTTCCAAAGTGATGGTCATCGGATCGGCAGCTTTCGGCAGAGATACATATACCTTGTTATGTAAAACATAAGGACCGAAACGCCCCACACCCACACTTACTGTTTTTCCTTCGTATTCGCCTAATGTACGGGGTAATTTGAACAATTCCAGTGCCTCTTCCAATGTGATGGTTTCCATAGATTGCCCTTTCTTCATTTGTGCAAAGCGAGGCTTTTCTTCATCATCTGCCGTGCCGATCTGTGCGACAGGACCGAAACGTCCAATCTTAACTGAAACAGGTTTGCCACTTACCGGATCTTCTCCCAATATGCGTTCTCCTACCTTATGTTCAGTCTTGATAGCCAGAGTGTTTTCTACAGATGGGTGGAACTTATCATAAAACGTTTTCATGATGGAAGTCCATTGCGCTTCTCCTTCTGCAATTTCGTCAAATTCCTTTTCTACACTGGCTGTGAAGTTGTAATCCAGAATGTTCGGGAAATATTCAGTGAGGAAATCATTGACTACGATACCTGTGTCCGTAGGAAATAATTTCGCTTTTTCCGCACCGGTTATTTCAGTATGATTTTCGTCTTTAATCTGATTTTCTCTCAGGGTTAATACGTTGAACAGGCGTTCTTCCCCATCTTTGTTTCCTTTCTCTACATATTCGCGTTGTTGGATAGTGGAAATTGTCGGAGCGTACGTAGACGGACGTCCGATACCCAATTCTTCCAGTTTGCGCACAAGACTTGCTTCCGTGTAGCGTGGCGGGCGTTGAGTGAACCGTTCGGTTGCGATGATAGGGCCGTATTCCAGTCGCTGGCCTTTTTTCAAAGGAGGTAATAAGCGGCTTTCATCTTCCTGTTCATTGTCATCATCGTAGGACTCACGGTATACATGCAGGAATCCGTCGAACTTGATCACTTCGCCGGTAGCTGTGAATACATCTTTGTTACCGCTTATGCTGATTGTAGCAGTTGTCTTTTCCAGCTCCGCGTCTGCCATCTGGGAAGCGATGGTGCGTTTCCATATCAAGTCGTACAATTTTTTTTCCTGCGCTGACCCTTCGATGGATTGGTTTTCCATATAGGTGGGGCGGATAGCCTCATGAGCTTCCTGTGCACCTTTGGTCTTTGTCTCGAAGTGACGGGGATGTACGTAGTTTTCTCCCATCATTTTAGTGATAGCCTCTTTGCTTCCTATTGTTGCAAAATCCGAGAGGTTGACAGAGTCCGTACGCATATAAGTGATAAATCCCGATTCGTACAGGCGTTGTGCAAGCATCATGGTCTGCGCAACGGTATATCCCAATTTACGTGCTGCTTCCTGTTGCAACGTAGAAGTGGTGAACGGTGCAGGAGGTGTTTTCTTTACCGGACGGGTAGTGATATCTTCGATTGTAAAAGTGGCTCCCTGACAAGCTTCGAGGAAAGCTCTTGCTTCTTCCTTCGTCTTGATGCGACGTGTCAGTTCCGCTTTCATCTCCACCGACTTGCCATCTGTGTCCGGAACGAGGAATATGGCGGTGACGCGATAAGCGGCTTCTGTCTTGAAGGCATGTATTTCACGTTCACGCTCTACAATCAGACGAACAGCAACCGACTGAACACGTCCGGCAGAGAGGGCCGGTTTTACTTTTCTCCAGAGTACAGGTGAAAGTTCGAAACCTACGATACGGTCCAGAATCCGTCGTGCCTGCTGTGCATTTACGAGGTTGAGATCAATATCGCGTGGTCGTTCGATCGCTTTTAAGATTGCGCTCTTTGTAATTTCATGAAATACGATTCGTTTGGTGTTTTCAGGTTTTAGTTTTAAGACTTCGTACAGATGCCAGGCAATAGCCTCCCCCTCGCGGTCCTCATCGGATGCGAGCCATACGGTTTCTGCGCTTTTTGCTTCTGCTTTCAGTGTACTAACCAGAGCCTTTTTGTCTGCCGGAATTTCGTAGTCGGGTTTGAAGTCCTTCTTTACGTCAATGCTGAATTCTTTTTTCTTCAGATCGCGTATATGTCCATAACTTGAAAGGACCTTGAAATCTTTCCCAAGAAACTTCTCGATCGTTTTTGCTTTTGCCGGAGACTCGACAATGACAAGGTTTTTCTGCATAATTCTTTCTTTTAGAATGGCTTGTACCATAATATTTGGGGACAAAAGTAAAAAAAAAGATTCTCCTTACCTTATATTATAAGGAGAATTTAATAAAATCTTAAGATTTAGCTTAGAGGGAGAATGCTTGCCGACTTATTTTGTTGCGGATGAGGGGGCTTCTTTTATTTTTTTGAGAAACTCTGTCGGTAACATTCCAAATTGCTTCTGAAAACATTTGGCAAAGTAGGAAGAAGAGCTGAACCCGACGAGGAATCCTATTTCGGTAACCCGATATTCTCCCTCCACCATCATTTTGCAGGCTTTCTTTAGGTGACCTTGATGAAATCATTGGGAGTCATGCCAATAATGCCTTTGATTTTACTTTCCGTACATTCATTAATTGGACGAGTGAGCGTGTCATGTGAAGCCCGATACCAATGCCCAGTTTATTTATTTCACTGTTGTTCTTAACCTGATAGAATGCGTCGAATATTTTAGTCTTTTCTTGATCGGTGATGCCTATACCGTCATCGGTTACGGTGACTACTATCTCGGAATCCTTTTCTGTAGTTGTAATACGAATCGTGCTTTTGGCATATTTCAAGGCATTGCTTAGTAGATTGCTGATAATCTTGGTAAAAGCTTCTGTTTCATCATTATATCTACAAAGTCCTTGCCCATAAGTTCCCACCCATAGTCGTTTCTTGTTGTCGATAGCTAGCGTGGTGATTACATTCTTTGTTAGTGAATTCGGATGATCCGAACGTTGATAAGATGTTATCTTTTGGGTTCTGACATTGTATGAATATAATCCACTGATGCTTGTTCCTATCCATATTCTTCCGAAGTAATCTTCAATGCTATCCGATATTTTGCCTGTAAAAGAACCGATTCTGATGAAATTGTTTTTTTCGGGGTTATAGTAACAGAATCCTGCAGAGGTGTCCACGTAAATACATCCATTACTGGCTTTATATAGAGTGAATACGCTGTGCATTCACCACGAATGAATGTAAGCACAGGATTTGTATGGCTATCGAAAGAAATACTTTTTGCATGGGGATTCGTTTTATCTGTATTGGTTTTCATTAATATAGGACAATATTAGGAAGAATAAGTTGCATAAACAAATGATAGGCAATTTTTTTGGCGGTGGAACAAAACTTTTGAAAACGAACAAAAAAATCGTTCAAATCTTGGATAATTACTGGTGAATATGTTTATGCTCTTTGGAATAATTTATCGGATGAAATTAAATTTCGGTTAGTATAGATTAGTATCTGTATATTCTATGTACATTTGTCTCGTTAGTATGTTTGTTTTCGTTTGACTTAAGTTAAACGAAAGAATGACTTAAGTTGAACTATCGCTTGAGTTAAGTCAAACGAAAATAGAAATGTACTTTAGAAAATAAATCTATGGGAGGGAAGATGTTTATCTCTCCTAATAAAGAACTAATCAATAATGAGTGTAAATTATGATCTTTATGAAACTCCCGACCTTGCTAAAAGCGGAGAAGAACAGCCTTTGCATGCACGTGTAGTGTTGAAGGGAAGTTATACAGCCGAAGAATTTGTAGAACAAGTGACTGCGCTTCAGCATATGCCCCATGCGCAGGTGGTGGGTATCATAGAGGCTATATCAAAAGAATTGAGGCATTTGCTTTTAAAAGGATTCTCTGTTGAATTAGGGGATATCGGTTATTTTAGCCTTTCGTTGAGTGTTGACAAGAAGGTGAAGGAGGCAAAAGAATTGCGTTCGCCGTCTATATCTCTGAAAGATATTAATTTTCGTGTGAATCGCCAATTTAAGAAGGATATTGAGAGTGGTCTTGAATTACGGCGTTATCATTCACCCTTTCGTGTGAAAAATCCGTTGCCAGAGGAAAAGTGCCTGCAACGGTTAGAAAGGTTTCTAAAAGAGCACCCATGCATTAATCGGCAGGATTATGCCCTGCTCGTTGGAAAAACGAAAACACAGGCATTGCAGGATATTAATGCTTTCATCGAACAAGGTGTTTTGAAGAAGTATGGAGTGGGGCGTTCGGTAGTATATATAAAGGTATAGTAAATCATTTTATTGGATATATATACTTGATATTAAACATTTTCTGCTTACCTTTGTTTGCATGAAAAAAGATAACGAGAAAGGAGACGAGTCTATGGCAAGTAATTATATTCGTTTCGATTGGGCTATGAAGCGCTTATTGCGTAATAAAGCCAATTTTGCAGTTCTTGAGGGCTTTTTGACAACACTTCTCAATGAAAAAATTGTTATTCAGAAGTTGTTGGAAAGCGAAAGCAATCAAGAGGACGAGTTTGACAAGTATAATCGGGTAGATATGCTTGCCGAAAACTCTAAGGGAGAGCTTATTCTGATCGAAGTTCAGAATAATAATGAGTATGCTTATTTTCAACGTATGCTGTTCGGCACTTCCAAGTTGGTGACCGAATACATTAATCGTGGAGAAGGCTATGATAAAGTACGTAAAATATATAGTATCAATATTGTCTATTTTTCATTAGGTAGCGGAAAGGATACGGTTTATCACGGAAAAACGGAGTTCAGAGGTATTCATCAGAATGATGTGCTGGAGTTGACTCCTTTTCAGAGACAAACGTTCAAGGTAGATGCTGTGAGCCAACTTTATCCGGAATATTATATATTGAAAGTGAATGATTTCAATCAGGTAGCCAAGAGCCCGTTGGAAGAGTGGATATGTTATTTGAATACAGGTGATATCCCTGACAGCGCCACAGCACCGGGACTGGAGGAGGCCCGCGAGCGATTGAAACTTGATAAAATGACGAAAACCGAGCTTGAAGCTTATTATCGGCATTTGGATAATATTGTAATATTGAGAGATAATATATTTACGGAGCGTGCGGAAGGTCGTGCAGAGGGTCGTGCGGAAGGACTTGAAGAAGGACTTGCGAAAGGACGTGAGGAAGAAAAGAAAGAAATGGCACGAAATATGAAGTCTTTGAATATCCCCCTTGATACTATCTCACAGATAACGGGGTTGGAAATAGAAAAAATACGTGATTTGAAAATTTAGTTATCACTGATAGCTTTTCTTATAAATTTAGTGTGTCTTATCTGAATTATTCTGATTTTATATCAGGACGATTGAGATGAGACATTTTTTTTGTTAGGGGGTAACGATAAAATCGTTCACATTAAGAACAAATAGAAATAAGACGGTGGTATGGCGGTAAGAAAAAAGTGTAGTTTTACGATATTTTTTCAATTACAATAAACGGATGCTCTCTTGTTTGGATATATATTGCACAGAAACAAAGGCAATCAGATTTATATTTTCTATGGTGGATTTGTTATAAGGATAACAAAATAATTGAAGATTGTTTTGGTTTGTAAAGAGGGTGTGTCAAAACTAAAATGACCACTCTAAAAAGTTACAGATTGTAACTAACAATTATAAAAGAACCATATCAAACTCTGTTCTTGAGTAATGATATGGCTCTTTTCATCATTGATTTAGGGAGTCAAGTTTCAGATTAAAAGTTGTCCTTTCATCAGATTACGTTTTGCCCCCCCCTTTTCTTTATCTTAGAACCGGAAACTCAGTCCTCCTAAGAAGTTGAATCCTTCGGCGGGATAGCCCAAATAATATTGATATTTCTTGTTTAGCAGGTTATGTACTTGCGCATAAACGGATACTCCTTTGAATACATTATAGCTGGCTCCGATATGCAGATCGCTAATATCTGACATATTGAAAGATGTTGCTTCCTCCTTGTGGCTGATGTAATCAAAACCGGCATTCAGTTGAAGTGCAGAGGTGGGATGTACGTTGAGAGAGATGGATGCTTCATTTTCAGGCTTTACGGCAAGTAGATATTCGTTATTGTCACTGTTCCAGTTGCGGTATATGTAATGGGCGGACAGGGACAGTACATCTTTGTAGTCATAAGTTAATTTTATGCCGGCATAGACATTATCGGTGTGTATTTGTGTGAAAGCGAGCATGGTACTTACTGTTCCGATGCTTGTATCGGACAAACTTGAATAGGAGTAAAGCAAGTCATTCTTTAAATTCTGGTATCCACCGAACAGTTGGAACCATATACCTGGATAAGGGCTGGCTTTCAGTCCTAGGCTAGCGTTCAGTTGTTCATACGTGTCATAAGGACGGCGGTTGCTTAATTCGGCAGATGTTGTTGAAAAGTAAGAGTCTCCGTATGGACAAAGGCTTTCCAATCTTCGGAAATCATTCAGTTGCTTACCGCCAGTTGCTTTTGCATAAACAATGTAACTGTCCGAGAAAATGTATTGTGCAGTGACATCCGGTGAAATACGGAATGACTTGTCGAATCCGAAAGATAAATCTACATTGGCTCCGATGTGTAATTTCCAATCGTCATTATTCAATTCATAATATGGATTCACAAGTAGAGTCGTATAGTTCTTGAAATATTCATCTCCCGTAGATGGGTTCTTAGTGTATCCACTGTATAAAAGATTATTCATTTCCAATGCGATAGTAACGGATTGTTGATCGTTGATGGCTCCTGTGACATCACCTTTGGTGCGTATGATTGTTTCCTTGATGGCTGTATTTGCATCATTTTCACTGATCATATTGTGTTGGCGTTCGTACATCAACAGGTTCGTTTCTGCATTGAAACGCAGTGGTGCAGTCTCATCAATGAAATGAATACCCGCATGGAAGTCACCGGAGGTGAATTTCTGCTTGCTGTTGACGCTTCCCGGCAGGAAGTTGAAGTTGCTTAGCCCGAAATTTCCGGCAATATTCAAGTCTAATTTATTGAACTGGTGCGTATAATCCACATTGGCACGTGTGCGGTAGTAAAAAGCATTCCATTTTTCGCCGTCTGTGTAAGGGAGAGTCAACTTTCCATCCATACCGTCCATTTGAAAACGTACATTCAGCTTATCTTTCTTCGACAGACGGAATAGATAATTGGCGAGGATGTCTAGATTGCCTAAATTGCCGTAACCGGCACGTACATATCCGGGGGCGCTTCCGGGTTGTATTTCTTTTCCAGTATAAGGATTCATCAACCCTGCCGGAACGGAAGTTGCCGGAAAGAATGTAGTGGCATATTCCACTTCTTTTTTGCTGACAGTCGGTTCTTCGACTTTAGGCAGGACGTTCACTTTGGAAGCATCCATGATGTCCGGATTGTATTCTTGTTCCACAACGACGGTACGATTCATGGTCGTATCTTTCGGCTGTGTCGTTTGGGCTAGGAGATGGGATGGCATGGAGATTGCCAATGTGATTCCACCTATTATATAAAGAGATCGTTTCATTTTAGTTTTATATTTTAGTTCTCAACTTTCAATTTTTAACTTTCAATTTGCTCAGTCTGCTTTCGATCATAGTTGCGATGTCATCGTTGCCTTGATAATTCTGTTGCAGACTCAACAGGTATTGGCGTGCATCCAAGTCTTTGCCCATGGCGGCATATACATCGGACAAAAGGACAAAACTGCGTGCCAGCCAATAAGCGTGTGGTGTACTTTGCTCTATGTAGTTGAGAAGTTCTTTCTCGGCGGCGTTGTATTCTTTTGCATCGTAAAGCGATTGCGCCACCAGATATTTGGCTTCAGCTCCATATGCATTACGTGTATCTTTGGCTAACTCACGCAAATCATCCACAGCTTTTTTATCGGCTTTCTGCTTGGTATATGCTTTGGCGCGATAATAAAGGGCTTCGTTTCTTAGCTCCGGACTAAGTTTGGCTTCTGCCAGCAAGTCGGTAGCAGCATGAATTGTTTCGATGTCGTCTCTCAGCAGAAAAGCGCAACGAAGTACTCCGGTTTCAGCAAGCTGGCGGCGTTCCACATTAGTTGCTTTCTCTTTCAGCATTTTATAGCTGGTCAAAGCGTCTGCAGTCTGTTGCTGATTGAACTGTACTTCGGCACGAAGAATAAGAGCCTCTTCTGCAAACGGATTGTTGGGGTATTCCAATAGCTTTCCGGAATGGAGAAGAATCATATCATAGTTCTTCTGTTCGCTTCCGATCAAGCAAAGATGGTAATGTGCGTTCAAGCTGAAAGCTCCTTCCGGGAAAGTCTGCAAGTATTTGTTGAAACTTGTTTTTGCTTCTTCCAGTCGTCCCCGCATATAGATTTTTTCTGCGGCAGTATATGTCAGAGAGTCCTGCTCATTGGCATCGAAGCGGATATGTCCCGGCATGGCATTGGCAAGAGCAGCAAATTCATCGATACGGTTGAGATCTACATAGATCGATTTTAGATCGCGCATAGCCATCCGGGCTTCTTCACTGCCCGGATATTTTTCGATAACTTGTTTATAGGCTTCGATTGCCTGGTTGTAATCATCCTTTTGATAATACAGCAAACCGATTTCTGCAGCGGCTTTTCTGCTGACAGGGCTTTCCGGATATTTGTTCATTAGTTCTTTAAAGGAAGTAATAGCCTGGTTATTGTTATCCATCAGCACATACGACCGTCCTTTTTCATAAATGGCATTCACAGCGTATGGAGAAGCCGGATATTTTCCTACCAGACGATTCAGTAGGGTGATTTTGCCGGAATAATCTTTCTGTAGACCGGACACAAGAGCCAATTGATAGAAAGAATAGTCTCCGGAGGGAGTATTCATTTGTTCGGCTTGTGAATAATAATGCTTGGCCTCTTCGAAATTGCGTACGTGTAGGTAACAGTCGCCAACACGGTTATAGGCATCGGCAAGCGCGGTTGTATTTTCTCCTTTCTCCAGCCGGATATATTTTTGGAAGTAGTGACTTGCCTGGGAATAATCTTTTCGGTGGAAAGCGATGTATCCTAAATTGTAATTGGCAAGTGCATACGTTTCATTGTTGGGTTGGGTTGTCAGTTGCAGATATGCATTGAAGTCACGTGCGGCTTCCGTCATACGGTTGAGGCGATAGTAGGATTCTCCGCACCAATAATACGCGTCTGCTTTCGTCTGACGGTTGTATTGTCCGATAGCTATGGATTGATTCAGGTATTTCAAGGCTTGTTCAAAGTTGGCATTGGCGAAGGACTGTGTACCTAACTGAAACAATATTTTCTGTTTGGCTTCCAATATCTGAGCGCTTGGCTTGGCTATCCGGTCGATGGATTTCAGGGCTGCATCATAACTACGGGTATTCATGTAAACTTCTACCAAATAGCTGCTGACTTTTTCAGCGTAAGGAGAAGTCGGAAATTCGTTCAGGAATTTCTCGAAAGCAGTAACGGATTCGCCGAAAGCGGAGAAAGAGGTTTCATGCAGGCAAAGAGCGTAATTGTAAGCTGCCTGTTCCTTGATTTGCATATTAGCATTGGAGGCGGCTGCTTGTTCGAAAGCCATACGGGCTTTGTTTTTTTCTGCCAGTTGCAGATAAGAGAGCCCCATGTGGAGGTATGCGTTTTGTGTAAGGGCGTCGTTGGTTGTTGTCACTTTACCTAATGTTTCGGCTGCTTTGGAATAGACTTTTGTCTGATAATAAGAAAGTCCCAGCATATAAAGTGCATCACGACGAGCTGCTGAGTGATCTTTATCAAGATATTCGTTAAATGATTCTACTGCTTGGTGATATTGTCCGAAGTGGTAGTAGGCATCTCCCAGAATGCGGTACATTTCTGCAGTATGTTCGTTGTTTGGATAGGCCGACAGATAGTTTTGTGCTACAATCTGTGCCTTATCGTAGTTTTGAAGCTGTGCATAAATTTCGGCAATGTAGTAGGGGACAAGTGCCTTGTACTTCGAATCGTCCTGTAACGGCAGGAAGCCTTTCAGTGCTTCGTTATAGCGTTTTTGCGTATAGCGGATATAAGAGAGATAATAATCACAGTCTTTGGCATATTTGGGACTGTTGGCACGTAATGTTTCAAACCAAATTGCGGCTTCTCGTAGATTATTGGTTTTCAGATAACAGGTGGCCAATTGGTAAGTGCAGTCATCCCGTTCTTCATTACCCAGCAGACCGAGGTCGGCAGAGTTGAAGAGCGCCAGTGCTTCATCGTATTTTCCTTCATAGAAATAGCAGGAGGCTAATAGTGCATAAATACGGTTGGCGTAAGGAGTGTCCGGATAGCGGTCGAGATACTTGCGCAGGATTTCGATCCGGTTTTTGTCTTTCAGTTCATAAGCGGAACTGGCCAGCATGTATTCTGCGTCTTGAAGAAGGCTGGTGGCAGGCTTTTGTTTTACAAATGCTTTCAGTGCTGGCAGGGCGGCTGCATAATTTTTTTCCTGGAAAAGTTCTTTCCCTTCTTTATAAAGGTTGTCGGTCGAAGTGAACTTATCACTTGTCTGGGCAAATCCTATAATAGGCGTGCAGCAGATAGCCGCACAAATGAGTCTAGTAATTTCTTTTTTCATAATCGGGTGTTTATGCAAAAGTACAGAATGAAAGGGGATATGTTTCTGTAGTTTGTTATATTTTAACGAATTATCTGCCAGATAAGAACTTTTTAAGTCCTCGGCGAATAGAATCCAGTCCAAAATCTTCTGGATGAATTTCGGAGAGAGGCAGGAAGAAAGCATCTGCTACATCATCCATGGCAGAGAAATGGCTCATGTTTTCTACAGTGCAGAGGAAAAACATATCGAGTGTGTGTACAGGAAAACCTGAATAAACATAAATATTGGGAAGTGTGAACTGGTAAACGGCTTTTTTAACTTTCAGCCCTGTTTCTTCCAGCACTTCGCGTGCAACGCCTTCTTCGCCTGTTTCATTCATATCGATGAATCCGCCGGGTAGGTCGAGAGTTCCTTTGGCTGGCTCTTTGGCACGTCGGCAGACAAGCAGTTCATTTTTCTCATTCAAGATGAGTGCTACTGTGGCGGCAGAAGGATTGAAATAATAGACAAAGCCGCAATCTGCACATTTTTTAGATTTCTCGTTGTTGACCTCAAAATGAGAGGAACCACATTCAGGGCAATATAAGAATTGGGCAAGAGGATGTTCCATAATCGTATATATTTTCCAGGTTTTTGTTTATGCACGCAAAGGTATAAAATGCTTTTATTAATTTCATCTATCACCGCATAGAAATATTCGATTGGACTTTTTTTGCAAAGGCGGGGCTTCTGCCTTTATCTTTGCACCAGAAACAAAAAACAAAACATTGTTTCTGATGTTATAAGTCAAATCAATTAATAACAATAAAAGCAATAAAGATTATGGAACCAATTTTAAATTCTCAACTTCCTGAATTCAGCGTTCAGGCTTTTCACAACGGAGCTTTCAAGACTGTAACCAACAATGACCTGAAAGGTAAATGGGCGATTCTTTTCTTCTATCCTGCTGACTTTACTTTCGTATGTCCTACCGAATTGGTGGATATGGCTGAAAAGTACGATCAGTTCAAGGCGATGGGTGTAGAAATCTATTCGGTAAGTACTGACTCTCATTTCGTGCACAAAGCTTGGCATGATGCTTCTGAAAGTATTCGCAAGATTCAATACCCAATGTTGGCAGACCCGACTGGCGCTTTGAGCCGTGCACTGGGTGTATATATCGAAGAAGAAGGTATGGCTTATCGCGGTACATTCGTTGTCAATCCGGAAGGAAAGATTAAAGTGGTGGAACTGAATGATAACAATATTGGCCGTGATGCAAGTGAATTGCTTCGTAAAGTGGAAGCTGCACAGTTTGTAGCCAGCCATGACGGAGAAGTTTGCCCGGCTAAATGGAAGAAGGGTGAGTCTACCCTGAAACCAAGCATTGACCTGGTAGGTAAGATTTGATAGATCTTGATAATGGTGATTATGGGAGGCCGGTAACGGGAAACGCTGCCGGCCTTTTTTAAGCAGTGGAGAGAGTACAAGTAATGAAGAGAAAAAAGAGAGAGAAAAAGAATAAGCGAGAGAAGAAATAATAAAGGAGAAAAAGTATGTTAGAATCCGCATTAAAAGAACAACTGAAGGGTATCTTTGCCGGACTGGAGGCAAATTTCGCTTTTGATATATCCGTATCGTCCAGTCATGAGAATCGTGCTGAACTGCTGGAACTTTTGGGAGATGTGGCAGACTGTTCCGATCATATCACTTATTCGGTGAATGAAGGAAACGGGCTGAAATTTACTTTATTAAAGAATGGTAACGCCACAGGAATTACTTTCCGCGGTATTCCGAACGGACACGAATTTACTTCTTTACTGCTTGCTATCCTCAATCTGGATGGTAAAGGGAAGAACTTTCCCGATGAGGCTGTTTGTAACCGTGTGAAAGCACTGAAAGGCCCTATGCACTTAGTTACTTACGTCTCACTGACTTGTACGAATTGTCCTGACGTGGTACAGGCTCTCAATGCAATGGCAACGCTGAATCCTGCCATTACTCACGAAATGGTAGACGGCGCACTTTATCAGGATGAAGTAGATGCATTGAAGATACAGGGAGTACCTTCTGTATTTGCCGATGGAAAGCTGCTTCATGTAGGCCGTGGTGAATTCGGTGAGCTGCTCGCCAAGCTGGAGGAACAATATGGTATTGACGATACCAAAGCGATGAATGAGGTGAAAGAGTATGATGTGATTGTAGCTGGTGGAGGTCCTGCCGGAGTATCGTCCGCTATTTATTCAGTTCGTAAGGGGCTGCGTGTGGCTATTGTAGCCGAACGCATCGGAGGGCAAGTAAAGGAAACTGTCGGCATTGAGAATCTGATTTCTGTCCCAAAAACCACGGGAAATGAACTTGCTAATAATTTGAAAACTCATTTACTGCGTTATCCGGTAGATTTATTGGAACATCGTAAAATAGAGAAAGTAGAAGTACTTGGAAAGCAAAAGATAGTAACTACCTCTGTTGGGGAGAAATTTCTGGCTCCGGCACTGATTATTGCAACCGGTGCAAGCTGGCGTAAACTGAATGTTCCGGGAGAAGCGGAGTATATCGGTCGTGGTGTTGCTTTCTGCCCTCATTGTGATGGGCCGTTTTATAAGGGAAAGCATGTAGCAGTAGTAGGTGGAGGAAATTCTGGCATTGAGGCAGCGATTGACTTGGCTGGTATATGTTCCAAAGTCACTGTTTTTGAATTTATGGATGAGTTGAAAGCAGACAGTGTACTTCAAGATCGACTTAAATCATTGCCGAACGTGGAAGTGTTTGTAAGTTCACAGACTACGGAAGTGATAGGAAATGGTGATAAACTGACTGCCCTGCGCATCAAAGATCGCAAAACGGAAGAAGAACGTTTGGTTGAGTTGGATGGTGTATTTGTACAAATCGGGCTTTCTGCGAATAGCAGTGTATTCCGCGACATAGTGGAAACCAACCGTCCGGGCGAAATCATGATTGATGCACATTGCCGTACGAATGTGACGGGTATCTATGCAGCCGGAGATGTTTCTACGGTTCCTTATAAGCAAATCATTATCTCTATGGGCGAAGGAGCGAAAGCTGCGCTTTCTGCATTTGACGATAGAGTGAGAGGGATTATCTGATATATTCAGATATGAAAGACATACAAACAAGACAATAAGAGGCCGCAAAGGTATGAATCCATATCTTTGTGGCTTTTTATTTTTTTCTTACCTTTGGGGGAACTTAACATACCCCCAAAAAATGAAGAACATGAAAAAGATCTTTTTACTCATTTCCGTCATCTTATTTATTTTTCCGGTACAGGCTCAACATACATTGAGACTGATGACTTATAATATTAAAAATGCGAATGGCATGGATGATATTTGTAGTTTTCAACGAGTAGCCAATGTGATAAATAATGCTTCTCCTGATGTCGTGGCTATACAAGAGGTGGACAGTATGACCCGTCGGAGCGGACAGAAATATGTGCTGGGTGAGATAGCTGAACGTACACAAATGCATGCTTGTTTTGCACCTGCTATAGAGTTTGAAGGAGGTAAATATGGAATCGGACTGTTGACAAAGCAAGTTCCGCTACGTTTACAAACTATCCCTTTACCTGGTAGAGAAGAGGCCCGCACCTTGATTCTGGCAGAATTTGAGGATTATATCTATTGTTGTACTCATATGTCGTTGACCGAAAAAGACCGTATGAAGTCATTGGAGGTCGTGAAATCATTCGTCGCTCCTTATAAAAAGCCTCTTTTTCTGGCTGGGGACATGAATGCTGAACCGGAATCCGACTTTATAAAGGAGTTACAGAAAAACTTTCAGATGCTCTCCAATCCTAAACAATCTACTTATCCGGCTTCTGATCCCAAGGAGACTATAGATTATATTACCGCATTGAAGTCAAATGCTAATGGCTTCGCTCTTATATCCTCTCAAGTGTTGGATGAACCGATGGCCTCCGACCATCGTCCTATACTTGTTGAGTTGCGTACAGCTGAAAAGGCAGATAAAATATTTCGTACTAAACCTTATTTACAGAATCCCATAGGTAATGGTATGACAGTTATGTGGGAAACTACCGTTCCGGCATATTGTTGGGTGGAATATGGAACAGACACTACTCAACTGAAACGCGCTCGTACAATTGTTGACGGACAGGTAGTCTGCAATAATAAGCTGCATAAAATACATATCAACGATCTGATACCGGGACAGAAATATTATTATCGTGTATGTTCACAAGAAATGTTGCTTTATCAAGCATATAAAAAGATATTCGGAAATACCGCCCGGTCGGAATTCAGTGAATTTACTCTTCCGGCAACAAATGCGGATTCCTTTACTGCTATTGTCTTCAATGATTTGCACCAACATACGAAAACTTTCCGTGCTTTATGTAAACAGATACAGCATATCAACTATGATTTTGTAGTTTTCAATGGCGATTGTGTAGACGATCCTGTCGATCATGAACAAGCTACCTCTTTTATCTGTGAACTGACCGAAGGTGTACATAGTGACCGTGTACCGACTTTCTTTATGCGTGGTAATCATGAGATTCGCAATGCTTACTCTATCGGTTTACGTGACCATTACGACTATGTAGGAAATAAAACATACGGTTCTTTCAACTGGGGAGATACCCGCATCGTTATGCTTGATTGTGGAGAGGATAAACCGGATTCCCATTGGGTCTATTATGATTTGAATGATTTTACCCAGTTGCGAAATGAACAAGTGGATTTTTTGAAAAAGGAACTTTCCGCCAAAGAATTTAAGAAAGCGAAGAAACGTATCCTCCTGCATCATATCCCTCTTTATGGCAATGATGGGAAGAATCTTTGTGCTGAACTATGGACTAAACTGCTGGAAAAAGCTCCTTTTGATATCTGTCTGAATGCTCATACTCATAAGTATGCTTATCACCCGAAAGGTGAGTTGGGGAATCATTTTCCAGTTATTATAGGTGGAGGATACAAGATGGAGGGTGCTACCGTGATGATTCTTGAGAAGAGGAAAGAAGAGCTCAGAGTCAGGGTGTTGAATGCAAAGGGAGAAACTTTGTTGGATATAACGGTCTGAATAATGTATATGATAGCTTGAATCGTGGAATTGAATTTCACCCCAAAAGTTTAGTATCTAACTTTTAGGGTCATAAGATGTGTTTTTTTTATTATGACGCAAAGCTAAAAGGAAAAATTAAGATAGAAAATATGGCATCGCCGAGACGCTTGCTGAGAGATGATGGGAAAAGTATGAGAGATACAGGCTGGTAGGATCATCTCTCATTTGCTATTCTATTGATAGTGTATGTGTTAACTGTAATTTATGAGAGATATGAGAGGTGAAAAATAAAAAAACGTTCTAGTATGCTGGGATTTTTGTTTTCTTACTATGAATGTTTAAAGTTTGCTACTCTTATGAAAATAGCAATTCCTTTCAATGGTTTTTCGTGAGAAAAGCTATACCTTCGAGGACTTTTAATATAGATATTGGAATGTTAGATTTAAAGCAACTTACAGCAGATGTGTGTCGTATTGCAACTGAAGCTGGACATTTTTTGAAAGAAGAACGTAAGAATTTCCGTCGTGAACGTGTTGAAGAGAAACATGCGCATGATTATGTCTCTTATGTAGATAAGGAGTCGGAAGTACGTGTAGTGAGAGCTCTTTCCGCTTTACTACCCGAAGCTGGAGTTATAACGGAAGAAGGGTCGGTCACTTACCAGGATGAACCTTATTTTTGGGTGATTGACCCGTTGGACGGCACTACGAATTATATCCATGATGAGGCTCCTTATTGTGTATGCATTGCTTTGCGCAATCGTACCGAGCTTTTATTAGGAGTCGTTTATGAAGTTTGTCGGGATGAATGTTTTTATGCGTGGAAAGGTGGAAAGGCCTTTATGAATGGTAAGGAAATCCATGTATCGGATATTCGGGATGTAAAAGATGCGTTCGTCATTACCGAGTTGCCTTATAACCATCTGCAATATAAACAAACGGCTCTCCATTTGATAGATCGGCTTTATGGGGTAGTAGGTGGTATTCGAATGAATGGTTCGGCCGCCGCAGCCATTTGTTATGTGGCTATGGGGCGTTTTGATGCTTGGGCGGAAGCTTTTATTGGAAAGTGGGATTATTCGGCGGCAGCTTTGATTGTGCAGGAAGCAGGAGGAAAAGTTACTAATTTCTATGGTGAGGACCACTTTATAGAAGGACATCATATCATTGCAACGAACGGATACCTTCATCCTTTATTTCAGAAGCTATTGGCGGAGGTCCCTCCGTTAGATATGTAGGAGAAACGGTCTGCTTATTAAACCCTTGCTACTATTATGAAACACACATTTTTTATAAAAGACTGGCTCAATTCATTCTTATCTTTATTGTTCCCTCATTGTTGCGTAGTTTGCGGCAGACCGCTGGCAAAAGGTGAAGAATGTCTTTGTATCATGTGCAATATCAATCTCCCGCGTACGAACTATCATCTCCGGAAGGATAATCCGGTAGAGCGACTTTTCTGGGGACAAATACCTCTAGAACGAGCCACTTCTTTTTTCTTCTACCGGAAAGGGAGCGATTTCCGACAGATTCTTCATCAGTTGAAGTATGGGGGAAAGAAAGAGGTTGGAATAATCATGGGAAGATATATGGCTGCCGAGCTATCGGATTCGGGTTTCTTCGAAGGAGTTGACGTGATAATTCCTATACCGTTGCATAAAAAGAAGCAACAGATTCGTGGCTATAATCAAAGCGAATGTATAGCACGGGGTATTGCGGCTGTGACGGGTATTACCGTATGTGTAGAATCGGTGGTTCGCCGAAAGAATACGGAGACACAGACACGCAAATCCGTATTCGAACGTTGGGAGAATGTAGATGGAATTTTTGAACTGAATCATGCGGATTCTCTGACCGGAAAGCATATTTTGATTGTGGACGATGTATTGACTACAGGGGCCACGACTATCGCGTGTGCTTCACGGCTGGCGGAGGTCGAAGGAACACGGACTAGTGTGTTGACTTTGGCGATGGCGGATTGAATGGAATATCACAAAAAAGTCACCCGAAAAGGTGACTTTTGCTCTTCCTCTTGGACTTGAACCAAGGACCCTCTGATTAACAGTCAGATGCTCTAACCGACTGAGCTAAGGAAGAATGTTTGCAATCAAGATTTTCAACTTTGCTCTTCCTCTTGGACTTGAACCAAGGACCCTCTGATTAACAGTCAGATGCTCTAACCGACTGAGCTAAGGAAGAATGTTTGCAATCAAGATTTTCAACTTTGCTCTTCCTCTTGGACTTGAACCAAGGACCCTCTGATTAACAGTCAGATGCTCTAACCGACTGAGCTAAGGAAGAATGTTTGCAATCAAGATTTTCAACTTTGCTCTTCCTCTTGGACTTGAACCAAGGACCCTCTGATTAACAGTCAGATGCTCTAACCGACTGAGCTAAGG